>Ga0101945_1000204_pt1 | contig 127156 bp, 127 predicted proteins | sample DewCreD2012metaG_2_FD_75246 | JGI IMG/M metagenome (GOLD analysis project Ga0101945, IMG submission 75246) | Hot spring sediment bacterial and archeal communities from British Columbia, Canada, to study Microbial Dark Matter (Phase II) - Dewar... ... | reverse complement strand
GGTGTCCTGCCTGGCCTACTTTCTGGACAAGCAGCGGGCCACTCTCCAGGCGGAGCGGCCAGGAGAACATGTGACTTGGGGCGATGTTCGTCGAGCCATCCAGGCCGAACATCAACGCAACCTCCTGCTTTGGCTAGAAGACCAGTTCCGCTCGGGTATCGCCGCTGGGCAGCTCTGTACCCGCTTGGCGGCATAGTCAAGAAAGTGCAAAGATAGTACCAAAACGACCCGGCCTGGAAGAACGACGTAATGCAAACATGTGGCCAAACCATCGGCCAGGCCGGTTGTGCCCTGACCTCAACGGCGATGGTGTTTAAGTACTACGGTGCGGCCAATAAAAATCCCGGCCAACTGAATACCTGTCTGGGGAATTACGCCTGCCCGATCTATTGGGGCACGGCCGCATCCTCGTGCAGCGAGAATAAAGCCAGTTGGATAGGTTCGTGGAGCTTCTCTTATAGCAAACTTCAGAGTATGCTCTCCGCAGACAGGCCGCCTATCGTGAAACTGGCCAAGGGTGGCTCCACTCACTTTGTGGTGGTCACCTCTGGAAGTGGCACCAGCCCCAGTAACTACTCGATCAACGACCCCTGGGACGGTGCGAGTAAGAAACTGAGCGATTACACCGATAACGGGTGGACACTGGATTCCATCCGGGAATTTGCCAGGCGATAATCGTTTCCAATCTGCCTGGCTTGCTTTACCTTCTTGGAGGAGGTGGCAATGATCAGAAATGCCATGATAAACTTCGCTTTTCTGCTTCCCTGGTTTCTTTTGGGCCTGTTTGTGAGCGGTTGTGTACATAGCAGCGAAATGCTCACAGCCCCACCACTGCCCCCTGAGACGCTACCCACAGTGGCTCCAGGGACAACCGCCATCGTTGATATCTGCGATCAGGACCCTACGTACCCGGGTTGTATCCCGGCAACGACGCAAGATCAATCCACCCCAGTCTGGCAAACTTTCACTGATCCAGAAGGCCGTTTTGAGTTTGACTATCCTACGGGATGGTATACAATGACGGTGACACCGGATCCCTCCGACGGGGTACGGGTAATGGATGCCCCTGCATTGCAAGAGGCAACCCGCTGGATTGCCCTGCAGATTTTCCAAAACCCTAACCGAGCCTCTCTCCAGGTGTGGATTGCAGAGCACGGAGTCCCATGGCCCGGCGAGGTGACCGAAGAGCAGGAAGGCTGGGTCAATGGTATACCCATACTCCGTCAGCGATTGGAAAACGACGACCCCAATACGGGCGGCCCCTATATATATGCTCTTGTTTGGTATCCATATGAAGATTTAATCTTGAGGTGGACAGCCTGGCCAGGTGAGCAGGCCGAAATCCGCGATTTGTTAGAGCAGATGGTGTCCGGTTTACGTAAACCATGAAACGATGAGAAAACCATTGCTTTTGTTGGGTTTGTTATGGCTGAGCGCTTGCCGGGGGGTGCTGGAGGTCAGCATTGAGCGGGAGGCATCGCCCCCCGCATCTTTCTTGGGAAAGGTGGCTTACATCGCTGGGGGTGATGTATGGGTGGTGGAGCTGGACACCAACCAGCGAACTCGCCTGACCAGGGATGGGCGCAATAGTCGTCCGATCTGGTCGGCCGATGGGCAATGGATCGCTTACTACAAGGGCGACCAACTATGGGCACTTGAGGTTGGCGCTGGGAGAGAATATCTGATAAGTGACACGCCGGTGGACGAGTTTGCCTGGTCACCGGTTCAGGATCAGTTAGCATACCTTTCAGCAGCGAGTGGCTTGGTGGTATGGCGGGCCATAGAGCAGAGCGCCCAAAACCTGGTTGAGAGTGAGGCAATGATGACATTGGTGCATTTTGCGTGGGATCCTACCGGCAAGTGGTTGGCCTATGAAGCATGGGGGGCAGAATCGAGACTGCACAAGACCTCGCTGGACGGAGTATCTTCTACCTTATACATGGCGACAGATAGGATGCAGATACCCCATCTCGCCAGTTGGTCAGGAGATGGCCGCTGGCTGCTGGTCTGGATGGGACCGGCCTCCGCTCTGGCCGAGATGGATGGTTTACCCTTATGCCTGATAGCCGCTGACGGCGGCACCCCTCGTTGTTTGAGAGAGAAGATGCTGCTCAAGTCGGATTGGCTTTCTTGCTCACCCGAGGGTTCGCTGGTGCTGATTGCCGGCGCAGGGCGGGAGACCTGGATCAACAAAGGGTTGGCATGGATGAATCCAGAGGATATGAAACTGAACTGGTTGGTGAAACCCGAGGAGCAGGCAGTGGGTTACCCGGCCTGGTCCCCTGATGGCAAAAGTATCGCTTACAGCGCCAGTCCATTCTTATCACCCTCTGAAGCCTATTCCCAACGTGAAGCCGCCCTGGCAGGGCGGCGTATCTGGCTCATGGATTTCGTGAGCGGGAGAAGAAGCCCGCTCACCAGAGACGAGCGATACCGGGATGAACGCCCCTTGTGGTCAGCGGATGGACAGCACATCCTGTTTGCGCGAATAAGCGAAACAGGCGCCAGTTTGTGGCTGATGGAGGCAGATGGCGACTCACTCCAGCAGGTAGTTGACGAGTTGACGCCCAGACCAGATCCCCTGGGCGACTACGGCTACATTGACTGGTCAGCCTGGTATGACTGGTGGCGTCCGGGTGTCCCTTGAAAACCTGATATTTCTGAATCTGGCCTGCTATGGATAGATCTTACATCCTCGTTGCTCGACAGGGGGACCTGGAGGCGTTCAACCGTCTGGTTCTGAAGCACCAGGATTCGGTCTACAACCTGGCCTGCCGGATATTGGGCGATCCCCAGGATGCGAGCGATGCCACCCAGGAGGCTTTTATTCTGGCTTTCCGAAACCTGTCCGCTTATCGGGGAGGCTCCTTCCGCGCCTGGATTTTACGCATCGCGACCAATGTTTGTTATGACGAACTGCGCCGCCGCACGCGTCATCCCACCATGCCGCTGATACCTTGTGACCCATCAGGAGGGGAAATCGAATCGCCCTATTGGATCACTGACCAGAGTGACTCGCCCGAGGAAATTGCGCTTCGTGCCGGGTTGAGGGATATCGTGCAGCGCTGTCTTGACGAACTTCCCCTCAAGTATCGCACCATTATTGTGTTAGTGGATATCCTGGGTCTGGAATATTCCGAAGCGGCTGAAATCATTGGCAGGCCAGTTGGCACGGTGAAAAGCCGCCTGGCAAGAGCGCGGGTGCAGTTGCGGGATATGATCTTAGCCCTAAGTGGTCAGGGATTGTGAAATATGCAAGCGTTCGGTAGATCGGGGATAATTCCGCTATATCTCCTGAAATGAGGTCCTGCACACAAGGCAGGTTTTCACCTCAGCGACGCTTCGGTACAAGCATCCTGGCTGAAGCTGAAGAGCAGTAATCGATTGCATTCTTCAACGAGTAAACGCCCGAATTTCGGCGAATCCTCTTTCTATGACGATCACCTCCGGCACCACGCTGGGAAACAACCTGTCTAAATTCGCCGACACCTGCACCAGCAAGGTATCTTCACCCGCATCCGCCGTAATCCCGGTCACCACGTACTCATATTGATGCCCAATCTTAACAGAAATTTGACTCCTGGCTTGTTATGATAACTATATGGTCATATGAATGGCTGTGGCAGACATGCACAACTGGGCACTCAATTGTTGCTATAATCCGTCTATATGAAACTCCTTATCATCAGAAGATGAAGCTGACTTCGCGAATGCTCTGGCGCGTGGCCTGAGAAAGCAAGGCTATGCGGTCGATATTACCACGGATGGCGAGCAGGGACTGGAGCTGGCAGAGGTCAATGAATATGACCTATTGATCCTGGATCTCAATCTGCCTGGCATGGATGGACTCGATATCTGCCGCCAATTGCGCTCCAAACAGCCACATCTACTTATATTGATGTTGACGGCTCGCAGCCGGCTTGAAGATAAAGTGGCCGGTTTAGACCTGGGCGCGGATGATTATTTAATCAAGCCTTTCCATTTTGAAGAATTGAGTGCCCGTATCAGAGCCTTGCTGAGACGTGACCTGCGTGTGCGCGAACCTGTTTTATGCGCTGGCGATTTAAAACTCGACCCGGCCAGTCGTATAGCCTGGCAGGGAAAACGGCGGCTAGAACTAACAACGAAGGAATTGGCTATTCTGGAATAATTGCAGCAGATCAATTATCGCCGACATTGAATGAACCCTCGTCAGTAGCCCCGGTTGCTGAACAGGTTCAAAAGATTGCTATCCGTGAAGTCCGTATGATTTCGCTAACAGGGATCGGGATTTTCACCTTGTTGGGCGCTATCGGCGCTTATTGGATCAGCCGACACGCATTACAACCGGTCCATCGCCTCAGCAACATGGTGCGAAAAATCCAACCAGAAACACTTCATCAACGCCTTTCAGTCGATGGGCCACAAGATGAAGTGAAGGAATTGGCTGACGCTTTCGATGACATGCTGGTTCGCCTGGAACGGGCTTTCGAGCAGCAAAGCCAGTTTGTGGGCAATGCAGCCCATGAATTACGCACTCCACTGGCAACTCTGCGCACGAACCTGGAAGTGCTCCAAAAGGATTCTGAGGCTTCTCTGGCCGACTGCCGCCAGGCCGCTGCTGTCCTGGATCGGGCCTTAACAAGATTGGAGAATTTGGTGGAGGACTTGCTCCTCCTGACCAGTGGAGAAAAAGAAATGCGGCTAGAACCTGTCGATCTGGGTGTCTTGATCGCCGAGGTCTTGGAAGAAAACCGCCTTCTGGCGCAAAACTGTGAGGTGACTTTACACCTGGAGTCAGTTCATGAAGAGACGATTCCGGCCAACGGACCTCTGCTGGTTAGAGCAATAAGCAATCTGGTAGAGAATGAAATCCGCTATAATCATCCCGGTGGTTCTGTCAGAATTGCCGTCCAACGACAGGAAGGATGGATCCTGATCAGAATTTCAGATACGGGAATCGGAATTCCTTCAGAAGAACTTCCCCATATTTTCGAGCGATTCTACCGGGTGGACAAATCACGTGACCAGCACAAGGGGGGAGCCGGGCTGGGCTGCCGTGGCGGACCCCATGGGTGGCCCGGCAGTGGGGGCAAGGGGGATTGTTGACAGAGGATTTTCGGGCCATCGCTCCGAGCTCCTTTTCTGTCTTGCCCCCAATGATACTGATACTACAAATCACTACTGGGGGGAGTGACCACCGCTTCACCTGATAGCCGCAGAAGCCTTACCAGGCTTTACCCGGGACAAATGCCCCGGCAGTGGGCCAGCGTTTAGCCTTTGCTGATCAGCCCCTGCTCCAACGCATAGGTGACGGCCTGCAGCCGGTTGTTCACGCGCAGCTTGTGCAGGATGTTCTGGATATGGTTGCGGGCCGTCGCCTGGCTGATAGAGAGCGAGCGGGCAATGTCGCGAGTGCTCAGGCCCTGGGCGAGGAGGCCGAGGATCTCGCGTTCGCGCTGGGTTAAGCGCACTTGATCGGCCCGGCTGGAGGGGGCAGGAAATGGGGCGGAATGGCGACGCAACTGCTCGGCGGCGTCTAAAATCTGGCGGATGAGGGCCTCGCTGTGCTTCTTCTCGGTCACATCGCGGAACAAGTGGACGATGAGCGGCGCGGCGCCATTGGCGGTGGGAAAGGGGAGGATGCTCACGTTGATCCAGCGCAGTTCGCCCGACTTGGTGTGAGCGCGGACATCGTAGTTGGCCACGCCGTTGCCGATCAGCGTGGCCAGAACGATGCGACAGCGGTAGTGGCAGACCAGGCGGCTGAGTTCATCCCTTCCTTCCAGAATATCCCAGCACTTGCGGCCCACGATCTCGTCGGCGGTGAAGCCCAGAATGTCCTGGGCCGCCCGGTTCCAGAAGAGGATGGTCTGGTTTTCGTCTATGACGAAAGCGCCATCGGCGGCCTGGGCGAGCGCAGTGAATAGCCTGGCTGCGTTTTCCGTCATGGCTGGCGCCTCCCTACCTCTGTCCCTGAAATCAGGGTAACATAATATAGAGATGCCTGGAAGTGATAAATGGCCTGTCTGGCGGTGATAAAAGTCACAAATGGGAGGGGATGATGCTATTCCCCCACCCCAGCCCCCCACAAGGGGAGAGGGGGTAACCCCCTTGCGCTCCGCTTTCCGCTCAACCGCGATCGTGGTATAGTGGAGATAGTCAGCAGAACGTCTGAAGGCGCGAAGGGAATGGTGGCCGAAAGGGGAGAGCGTCTGCAGAAGGTCCTGGCGGCGGCCGGTTATGGCAGCCGCCGCGCCTGTGAGACCCTGATCCGCCAGGGGCGTGTGACCCTCAATGGGCGGCTGGCCCGGCTTGGCGACCGCGCCGACCCGACCCAGGACACGATTTGCGTGGACGGGGCGCCGGTTCAGGTTCGGCCAGCGCATACTTATATCGCCGTATATAAGCCGGCGGGCGTGATCAGCACGCTCTCCGATGAACGGGGCCGCAGAACCGTGCGCGACCTGGTGCCGCTCCCAGGCCGCCTGGTGCCGGTGGGCCGCCTGGATGCGGACAGCGAAGGGCTGATGCTGCTGACAGACGACGGCGCGTTGGTGAACCGGCTCACGCATCCGCGTTACCAGACCGCGAAGGAGTACCATGTGCTGGTCGTGGGCCGCCCCAGTGAGGCCACGCTCTCGCGCTGGCGGCGCGGCGTGATCCTGCCCGATGTGGATGCCGAAACGCACGACGGCGGGCTGACCGCCCCAGCCCAGGTGGAGGTCATCTATGTTGAGGGGGATGCGCGCTCCGGGGAGGGCGGCACCTGGTTGCGCGTGGTCCTGCATGAGGGGCGCAAGCGCCAGATCCGCCGTGTGGCCGCGTTGCTTGGCCATCCGGTGCGGCGGCTCATCCGCGTGCGCATTGGGCCGGTGCGCCTGGGGACGCTCCAGCCTGGCCAGTGGCGGCGGCTGACGGAGCGCGAAGTGAAGGCGTTAAAAGCGTTCGTGATGTAGAGGGCTGCGATGTCCCTCCCTTCTGTGATCGCGATTGACGGCCCGGCGGGTGTGGGCAAGAGCACCATCGGCCAGCTTTTAGCTGAACGGCTGGGCTACCGCTATTTTGATACCGGTGTCCTGTATCGGGCAGTGGCGGTGGAGGCGCTCAGGCGTGGGGTGGCCCCGGATGACGCCGAGGGCCTGGCGGCGTTGGCCGAAAGCCTGCGGATTGAGGTTCTGCCGCCCACGAGGGCCGATGGCCGCCAATACACGGTGCTGGTGGACGGGCGGGATGTGACCTGGGATCTGCGCCGCCCGGAGGTGGACGCGGTGGTTTCGCCCATCTCCGCCGTCCCCGGTGTGCGCCGCGCCTTGATCCATGAGCAACGCCGCGTCGCCGCCCAGGGCAAGATCGTGATGGTTGGGCGCGACATCGGCACGGTGGTGCTGCCGGATGCGGACCTCAAGCTGTTCATTGAGGCCACTGTGGAAGAGCGCGCCCGCCGCCGCTATAAGGAGAGCCTCGCCCGTGGCGAGCCGGTCTCTTACGAGGACGTGCTGGCGGCCATGCGCGAGCGCGACCGCCTGGACCGCACCAAGCCCATCTCGCCGTTGGTCCCGGCTGAGGATGCGGTGGTCGTGGACACGACGGGCCTGAGCATAGAGGAGGTGCTGGCCCGCGTCCTGGAGATCGTTTCGGCGTAATTTCCAGAAGCCGGCCATTTGGCATTTTGCCCCGGATGGCGTATAATGCCCCCAGGATAGGGGAAAGACAGCGCATGGGCTGAGATCGCCCCCACGATCTCAGTTGACGAGGCGGAGGTTCTCCACCGCGTGGTGGAGCTAACCCGGTGCCGGGGCAAGGCCCGTTGGCGCCGGGGAAAATCGACAGGTCAGCGGATGCCTCCAGGGCCAGCCACGGCCCTCCCTTTCCCCCTCCTGAGAACGAAAGTCCACCGTCAAATCCGTCGGGCGACCGGCGGGACAACACGGGGGACAGTGGCGAAAGCGCCATCAGCTATCCACGATCGGCGGTCGGCTTGCCTTCTGAGGCAGGCCCCCGGCTGAAAGCTGATAGCTTCTTCATAAGGAGGGGACTATGTGCGGTATTGTGGCTTACGTCGGCCCACGCCAGGCGGCGCCGATCATTCTGGAAGGGCTGCGCCGTCTGGAGTATCGCGGCTACGACTCGGCTGGCCTGGCCGTTATCCAGGACGGGCAGATCGCGGTGCGCCGCGATGTGGGCAAGCTCGCCAACCTGGAACGGCTGCTCGGCCAGCAGCCCGTCAGCGGCCATATCGGCATCGGCCATACCCGCTGGGCAACGCACGGCGCGCCCAGCCCCCGTAATGCGCACCCCCACGTCAGCATGAACGGCCAGGTGGTCGTCGTCCACAATGGCATTGTGGAGAACTTCCTGCCACTGCGCCAGGAGTTGGAGGCCGAGGGTGTGCGCTTCGCCTCGGAGACAGATACAGAGGTCATTGTCCAACTGATTGAGCGCTACATGGCTGCTGGAGCGGACCTGGCCGAGGCGACCCGCCGCGCCATGCAGCACCTCAAGGGCGCGCACGCGATCGTGGCGATGAGCACGCAGGCGCCAGGCGTCCTGGTCGGTGTGCGCATCGGCAACGCCGGCGGCCTCACCCTGGGCCTGGGCGAGGGCGAGATGTTCCTGGCCTCGGACATCCCAGCGATCCTGGAGCACACGCGGCGGATGGTGTTCCTGGACAGCCGCGAGATGGCTGTGGTGACCCAGGAGGGCTATCGTTGCTATACGCTGGAGGGCACGCCGGTGACCAAACCCGTCCACACTATCCCCTGGGACCCGGTGCTGGCGCAGAAGGGCGAGTATCGCCACTTCATGCAGAAGGAGATCTTTGAGCAGGCCCGCTCCATCACGGATACGATTCGCGGGCGCGCCGATTTTGAGCGCGGGCGCATTCATCTAGAGAGTCTGGAGATCAGCCCTAAGGAAGCACAACGCTTGCGCCGTGCCTTCATCGTCGCCTGCGGCACGTCCTACCATGCTGCCCTGGTGGGCCGTTTCCTGCTTGAGGCCATCGCCCGACTGCCGGCGGAGGCGGACATCGGCTCGGAGTTTCGCTATCGCGACCCGATTATTGGGCCGAATTCAGCGGTGCTGGCCATCACCCAGTCGGGCGAGACGGTGGATACGCTGGCAGCGATGGAGGAGGCGCGGCGCAAGGGGGCGCGCCTGTGGAGCATCGTCAATGTCATCGGCAGCCAGGCCCAACGCCTGGCCGACGGCTATATCCTCATGCACGCCGGGCCGGAGGTGGGCGTGGCCTCCACCAAGGCGTTCACGGCCTCACTGGTGGATGAGTACCTGCTGGCCTGCTACCTGGCGCAGCAACGCGGCCTGGGGGATGGCCGCCTGCGCCAGCTTGTGGACGACCTGGCGCGGTTGCCGGACCAAGTGGGGCGCGTGCTGGACCGCGCCGCCGAATATGAAGCGCTGGCGAACGAGTTCTATCGCGCTTCCAATTTCCTGTATCTGGGCCGGGGCCTCAATTATCCCATCGCCCTGGAAGGCGCGCTTAAGCTCAAGGAAATCAGCTACATCCATGCCGAGGGCTATCCGGCGGGGGAAATGAAGCATGGGCCGATCGCGCTGATTGACGAGCACATGCCCGTCCTGGCCATCGCGGTGCGCGACCACGTGTACGACAAGATGGTCAGCCAGATGGAGCAGGCCAAAGCGCGGGGCGGGAGGGTGATCGCCCTGGCGACGGAAGGCGATGACGCCATCCGCGAGAAGGCGGATCACGTCATCTATGTGCCGGAGACGTCGCCCTTGCTCACGCCGGTGTTGACAGCCATCCCCATGCAACTGCTGGCTTATTACATTGCCATCCGGCGCGGCTGCGATGTGGACCAGCCCCGCAATCTGGCCAAGAGCGTCACGGTGGAGTAGTTCCTCCGTTTGGTCTACTGATAAGCGCCGCTACGCGTGCCAATATGCCGGGCAGTGACCGTCTGCGCGTTGTACCTGTTCGCAGGATGGTGTCAACTGGCGTTCTGAGATAAGCTGCTCTTGGCTTTGTCCCGCCTTCACGTTACTCTAGCGGTGTGCCAGTTCCTATCGGGCCTTGCGCAGATCAAGGTAAACTAACAGGTCCAGCCCGCCCGGCGAGTGGCCGAACTGGGTGAGCATGACGGCGACCTCGCTGCGGTGCTGGGTGGCGTGGTTGACCTGGTGCGTCATGAGTTGCCAGAGCGGGTAGGCAAACGGCTCGCCCCGCGTGTTAGTGTAGGCGATGACCTGGGCCAGTCTGGTGTCATCCAGCACGCTGACAAACGCCTGTGTGTCGCGCTCAATCTCATCCCAACGCGCCCGAATCGCCCCAAGGTCAGGAAAGTGCTCTGGCCGTGGCAAAGCGCGCGGCGACACCCCCTGCCAGCGCGAGAGCCAGATCCACTGCGCGCCCATGATGTGCACCAGCGTGTCGCGCACCGAGTCAAAGCTGGCCCCCGCCTTCGTCAGGAGTTGTTCAGGGCTAAGTTGCGCGAATGTGTCCAGGATGCGCCCGTTCGCCCAGGCGCTATAGTCATAGAGTAAGCGGATGAATTCGGTGAGCATGGCCTCCTCTTATGGCGATGTCTGGCTGTCCTATGTTATCATGCGTCGGCGATATAGCCAACCCAAAGTCGCCCCCAAATTGAAATACACCCTAAGACCGCCTCGCAATTGACACCGCCCAGGATCGGGCCTACAATCCGTACTCACGTGTGAATATAAGCATCAACACCACATAAAAGGGGAAAGCTCGATCTATGCCGAGTCTGCCCGAGATGAGCCTGGAGCAAGCCCTGATCATCGGCGTGGGGCTGCTGGTTGCCTGGATCGCCTTGCGCTTCCTGCTGCGCCTGGCCCAGACGGTGTTCAACTTGGGCTGCCTGGCCCTCTTGATCCTGTTCATCGTGCTGGTGGTGCGTGCGCTTTTACCGGGCGCGGGATGAGGGGCCATGGTGAAGTCATACCGCAGCCTGCTCTTTCTCGCCGTGCTGCTCCTGGTCTTCTGGGCCATCTGGAGCCGCGTCCGCTTCCTCGTCGTCATCCCCGTCTCGCTCCCGGCGCTGATCGGCATCTCTATCGGCGTTGCCCTCCTCATCTTCCTGGTCGTGGACCACGCCCTCAGTCGCTTCCTGCGGCGGTAGTGAGCGCCAGGGGCTGCCACCCCGTCCCTGCATGTCCAAAGCGGAAGACATCTGGGTGCAGGACCTCCGCCAGGATCTCCAGGGAGTCGGCCAGGCGTGGCCCAGCCCGGTTGAAATACTGGTTGCCGTCCGCCAGATAGACCCGTCCGCTGCGCACGGCTTTGAGATCAGCCCAACCGGGCTGGCGCATCAGCGCGGGCATCTCCAGGCGCGAGCGGGGGATGTCAAAGCCACAGGGGATCACCAGGATGACATCGGGATCCCTGTCCCGCAGTTCCTCCCAGGTCATCCAGGGGGAGTGCTGACCGGCAACGCCGAACAGGTTGACGCCCCCGGCCATATCCACCAGTTCCGGCATCCAGTTTCCGGCGGCCATCAACGGGCGGATCCACTCAATACAGGCAACGGTGGGCTTCTCCGGCAGGGCGCGGGCGCGCTCGGCGACAGCCGCCATGCGTTGCTTCAGCCCCCTGACGAGTTCCAGCCCCCGTTCCGGCGCGCCCAGCGCCTCGGCTACGCGGCCCATGTCCGCCCAGACGTCGGCGAGCGCGTTCGGCTCCAGAGAGACGATCTGGGCGCGGGCGTCCAGCCAGTCGCACACGGCCTGCTCCACGTCGCGCAGGCTGACCGCGCACACCTCGCATTGCGTCTGTGTGATGATGATGTCCGGCTGAAGCTGGCGTAGCCGCTCCCCGTGCACCCGATAGACGGACAGGGCCTCATGCAGAATACGTCTGACCTGCTGGTCAATCTCCTCACTCGTGCCTGTGGGGTGGAATTTCGGCTCGGTGCAGACAGGTAGCCGCCGCACCGAGGGAGGAAAATCGCATTCGTGCGACCGCCCTACCAGATATGCCTCAAAACCCAGCGCACAGACGATCTCGGTGCTACTGGGGATCAGCGAGATAACGCGCAGATTCTTCATGGGGTCTCCTCCTCTGGCAACAGGTCACAGAAGGTGAAGCCGTCCCGGAGCACGACCTGGCCTACAGTGACCTTCACCTCCTCACGGAAGAGTGGCCCGGCGTAAACAAAGGAGTGGAACTCGCCGTTCTCGCCGCACGGGTCCACGCCGGGGGGCAGGTCGCGCAGGAAGCGCTCGTCAATCACCCGCCCGGCGAACGTGGGCGGCAACGCCCTGGGGTCCACGCAGGTGACCACCGCCTTGAAGCCCAGGGCGATGAAGCTATGGATGAACTCGGTGGTGTCCCGCCCCCATACGGGGAAGAGCGCTTTCATGCCGACGGCGGCGAGGTTGCGCTCGCGGTAGGTGCGGATGTCCTGCAAGAACAGATCGCCGAAGGCGCAAGCGGTCACCCCCTGGGCCTGGTAATGGGTGAGCACGGCACGCATGGTGGCTTCATAGTGTGCGTTGGTACAGCCGGGGGGAATCATGGCCTCATGCAGTGCCAGGCCCAGGGAGGCGGCCTGTTGCTCAAGCAAGACCCTGCGGACGCCGTGCATACTGATGCGGTCGTATCCTTCTGTGATCGTCGTCAGTAGCGCAACGATGTCATAACCCCCCGCCCTGCGCAGTTCGTACAGGGTCATGGCGCTGTCTTTGCCGCCGCTCCATGACAACAGAACCTTTTCCATCAGACCCCCACCAGTTCCGGCGCGATCTCAAACTGGAAGCGCCGCCGGAAGCGGCGTAGCGCGCTCAAAAGCGGCCTGCCCAGGGCGATGACCAGCGCGACGTTGCCTACTGCGGCCATCGCATCCCACCACAATGACGTCGCCAGGTAGAACCCGGCATAGCGCCGCAGCGTCTCGCCCAGGCCCAGCCCCGGCTCCCAGCTCCCCCCCTCGGCGATCACGAACGGCCAGAAGTACACGTTGGTGATCGCCCCATAGAGGAAGCCCCAGATCAGGCCGAAAACCGCGAGCGCAACTATCTCTGCCCTGCCCCTCAGCCCCAGCCGGCCCAGCCCGCCCGCCGTCAGCCCTACCCAGCCGGCGGCGAACATCTGGTAGGGCAGCCAGGGGCCTACGCCAGCGAGCAGGAAGGCGGACACCATCATGGTGAAGGCCCCCAGCAGGAAGCCCAGCCGGGCGCCATAGGCATACCCCACCAGGATGATCAGCAGGAAGATGGGCGAGAAGCCTCCCGGCAACTGCACGATGTTGTCGGCCAACCGGGCCACCGTGTTGACGGCGGTGAGCACGCCCAGCACGGCGATCACTTTGGCGTTGACTGCCCCGCCTGTCATCTCAGCCAGGAGCACCAGCAGGCACAGGCTCACCAGCAGCCCGAACACAAGTAAAGCATCCCCGGCGTGCCCGCTGGTTTCGCCCCCCGCCAGGCGCACGGGCAGCCAGAAGGGGTACAGGTAGGCGACAAGGCCGATCAGGTTGGTCAAGGCAAAGGTGATGGCGGACAGAAGACGGGGGATGAAAGCCGTCCGTCCTCCGTCCCCCGTCGTCCGTCGTTTAGAGGGTCGCCAGGACATCTTCCACCGTTAACCGTGCCGGGTCGCCGAACAGCTTCCCAAGCTGGGGCGCGAAGCTGAGCGAATCGGTCAGGACCGTCCGGGCCGGGCCATCGGCGACCACCTGGCCCGCGCTCAGGAGGACGACGCGATCAGCCGCCCGCGCTACCAACTCCACGTCGTGGGTAGCCATGAGGATGGTGCAGCCCTCGGCCTGCCAGCCCTTGAGCAGGGCTACCAGTTCTGCTTTGGCCGCATAATCCAGACCCCGCGTGGGTTCGTCCAGCAGGATGACCGCCGGGCGGGTGATCAAGATGGCCGCCAGGGCCGCCCGCTGCCGCTGCCCCACGCTCAGATCGCGTGGGTACGTATCCGCCAGCCCGGCCAGGCCCAGCCGCGCCAGCAATGCCTCCAGCCCGATAGGCGCGGTCGCCAGGCTCAGCCCATGATTGGCCAGCGTGAACCGCAACTCGTCCCGGAGCGAATCGGCGAACAGGAGCAGGCCGGGGTTCTGGGGCACGTAGCCCACCTGCCGGGCGATGTCGGCCACCGAGAGCGCCTGCGTGTCCTGTCCCATGACGCGCACCCGCCCCCGGTCGGGCCGCAACAGGCCGATGATATGCTTGAGGAGCGTCGTCTTCCCCGACCCGTTGCGCCCCATGATCGCCACGAACTCGCCGGGCTGAACGGCCAGGCTCACATCGCGCAATGCCGGGTGCCCGTTGTAGGCAAACGACACGCCTTCCAGTTCAATGGCAAATGGACGCTGGACGCACCCCTCCCCCTTCCCCTCCCTTATTAGGGGAGGGGAGAGGTCTATCTTCTGCCCTCCATCCTCCGTCCTCCGTCCTCCAGGCAGCCCGGACAGGAAGGCGCGCCCCTCTTTAATGGTCAGCGGCAGTGGCTCCCAGCCCAGCCGCCGGCCCAACTCCACCAGTGGGGGAACGAGGGGGGCATGGCGCAGGACCTGGCGGGGCGGGCCGAGTAGGGGCGCATGGCCGTGCGCCCCTACAACGGGGCCGGGGAGATAGACCATGCGGTCGGCGAACTGGGCGACGCGCTCCAGTCGGTGCTCGGCCAGCACAATCGTCAGGCCCAGGTCGGCGTTGAGGCGTTGGAGCGCGGTCAGCACCTCCTCGGCAGCCTCCGGGTCCAATTGAGAGGTAGGTTCATCCAGGACCAGCACACGGGGTCGGAGCGCCAGCGCTGCGGCGATGGCCACGCGCTGTTTCTCCCCGCCGGAAAGCGTGTGCACGGGACGGTCGCGCAACGCAGCAATGCCAAGCTGATCCAGCACCTCCTCCACGCGCAGCCGTATGGTCGTGGGGGGGACATTAAAGTTCTCCAGCCCGAAGGCGATCTCATCGGCCACGCGCCCGGTGACGAACTGGCTCTCCGGGTCCTGGAATACGAAGCCGACCGTGGCAGCCAGGTCACGCGGCTCATGGACGCAGGTGTCCAGCCCGGCGACGCGGACATGTCCGGCGAAGCGCCCGCCGTAGAAGTGGGGCACCAGCCCATTGAGGCAGCGCAGCAACGTGCTCTTGCCCGATCCGGAGGGGCCGGCGACTACCACCAATTCGCCTTCACTGATGTGAAGGCTCAGATCGGCCAGCGTCGGAGGCGCGTGTGCCCCGTCTCGTTCTGTGTCAGGGTAGCCATATGTGACGTGTTCAAAGTGAATCATGGTTTATCTCCGACGGTCTCTGCCCCCTTCCCTTTCTTCGCCTTCACGGCGGGGGCGGTGAGCAGCACGATGGCGCTGCCCACCAGCGGCGCAAACGGGGGCAGAAGGGCACGTGGATAGGGGTCATACACCAGTTGGGCCGGAGCAAGCCGGTAGAGCACCGCCAGGACGGCCAAGAAGATGGCGCTGGCGCCGGCGACGAACGTATCTGCCCGGCGCCAGGGATGCTGGCGGTAGCGGCTGCGCCGTGCGCCCTGGCCGCCCCACCATAACAGCCCCACCAGGGCCGCGCCGCTTATGCTGACCAGACCCAGCGCGAACGGCGCCAGCGCCGTGCGAAATCCGTAGGCCATCAGGCCGAGGAACAGCCCCAACGAGGCCAGCGCCAGGCCGACCCGCAGCCGGAGCGCGTGCGCGGGTTGGAGCGCGGTCTGGCCGAAGCCCCGCGCCGTCATGGCCTCGGCCAGACCAATGGCGTTCTCCAGGCCGGTGGTGATGAGCGGCACGACCAGGGGGGGCAGGTCGCGCAGGCCGCGCGGGCGATGGCCGCGCACCTGTTGCGCCTCGCGGATTTCCAACAGCGCCCGCCGGATCTGCGGCGCGAAGGTCAGCGCGATGGTGGCAACCAGCCCGGCGGAGTACAAGAATCCAGGCAGGTAGCGCAGCATCTCGGCAGGTTCTACGGCGGCGTTGACCACGATAACTATGATGAGCAGGGTCACAATCGCCAGGCCGGTCGTCAGGCCGTAGACCCCTGCCTCCAGCGTCACCGGCCCGCCGATGTACGGCAGGCCGGATGGCAGGTAGAACAGCACCGTGCGCCCGCTGTGGCTGAACAACATATTCAGGGCAGTGGAGAAGGCCAGGACGGTTGCCACCAGCCGGGCCAGGCCGCGCCCATTCAAAAACGCTGTCTTATCGGCCTGGCGCTGCGCCGCCCAGACCACGCCCGCTGCCAGCCCGATCAGCGTCAGATACAGGGGGTTGCGCGTGAGCAGCGCGGCAACCCCTGCCGCCCCCGCCCAGGCCAGCCATGCGCCGGGGTGGAGCCTGCCTGTTTGTCCCATACTCTCCTTGCTGCCCTTTCCTCTCACCGCAGAGGCGCAGAGGGAAAATGGAGAACCCCTCTGCGGTTCTCTGCGTTCCCCGCGTCTCTGCGGTGTTGTAGGGGCGCACGGCCGTGCGTCCTTACTCAAGATGACCCTCCTTGCCGTCGCACCAGCCAGACGAGCGCCCCGGCCAGGAGCACCCCCAGCGCGATAAACGAGGCATACGCGCCCCATGAGGGCATGGCCTCGCCCGGCGTCTGCAGTGTTGGCGTAGCCGTCGCCGGCAGCGGCGTCGGGGAGGGCGGCATGGCCGTCGCCGGCAGGAGCGTGAGCGTGGGGAGCAGCAGGGTCGCTGTCACCGTCACAGGTGGAGGCGTGGGGGTGAACGTTGGGGGTATCTCCGTCGCGGTGGCGGGCGCAGCGCAGATGTCGGCAAAGCTGAGCGCCGGTAATGCCGCCTCGCTCCCCCAGGACCAGCCATCCACATCGCCGTTGTGGAGCATCGTGGTGCTGGGGCCGCGTCCGGCGGTGTACCACTGGCCGTCCTCCCCCAAATGGGCATAGACCCAGTAGGTGCAGGCCTCGCCCATCGTCTGGCAGCGGCAAAAGCAAGGCTCCCCCGGCGGCTGGCAGCCTTCCCCGTTGATGGCACAGACCGCGTTGCCCAGGCCGCCGAAGGACTGGACGCTCACCTCCAGCCCGGCGCGGTACAGCAACTCTTCACCGCTGATCGCCGGCTCGGAGAAGCTCACGCAGGCGGTGACCACGCGGCCATCGCCGTAGCGCACGACCAGCCCGGCGCGGTTCGGGCCATCGTCCTCCCTTCCCCTCCCCTCGGCGAAGGAAGGGGGAAGGAGGGGCAGGGCCACCGAGAGGGCCAGCAACACGAACGAGCGCACAGACATGGGGCCGGCCGGTAGGGACACGGCGTGCTGTGCCTCTACGCCTTCGCTTTGGCGCGGCGGCGCAAAGCCACGCCGGCCCCCACGAGCGCCAGCCCCCCACCGGCTAGCGTCAGCCAGCGGTCATTGGCGATGGCCTGACCGCCGGCGGCGGGTAGCGTGACCGGCGCCGCTGTGGGCGTCTTAGCCGCCTTGACTTGGCGCACCTGGACGAAAGTGACGCCATTCAACGCCGGAAGCGCCTGGAGGGTGGCCAGCACGTTCTCGTCGGCCTGTTTTGCGTTGAAACTGAAGGCGCCGCTGGGCCGCTGCAGCGCCAGAAGCGCCGCCAGCGGGTCTTTGCCATCCACCGCCCAGGCCTCCAGCTTCTCCCCCGCCGCGATCAGCGCCTGGATCACCAGGGCGGTAGAGTTGGCGTCGGTGTCCTCGCCGAACTGGCTGGGCTTCTGGTAAGTGAAGCCGCCGTCGGGATTCTGAACTTTCTTGAAGTAATCCAGGGCTTTGGCCACTGGATCGCGCCTGTTGGCGGCGACAAGCGCCTGGACAGCGAGCGCAGTGGTGTTGGTGTCGCCTGCGCCGGGCGTCTTATCGCCGCTGAAGCTCCAGGCGCCGTCCTCGGCTTGGCTGTTGACCAGCGCCGTCACCGCCGCGTCGGGCAGGGATTGGCCCGCATTGGCCAGCGCCAACAGCGCCAGTGCATGGTCAAACAGGCTGCTCCCATAGATGTTCGTGTCTTTCTTGAAGTCCGCCTGGATCGCCGCGATCAGATCGGTGCTGCCGAAACCCCGAGGGTCCTGGCCGGTGGCGACTGCCGCCAGGGTGACTTTGGCGAGGAGGCCAGCGCCTTTGACGTTGCCCGCCTTTACCTGGGCCGCCAGATAATCCAGCGGGGAGGCCCCGCCTTTCTGCCAGGTGCTGGCGTCCTGGCCCGCCGAGGCGATGGCGATAATGGCGTCGGCGGTGGCGCCGATGTTGCTTTCCGGCGAGAAGCCATTGGAGAAGCCGCCGTCGGTGTTCTGTTGGGTGGCCAGCCATTGCAGGGCCTGGCCGGAGGCATCGCCTGGCGCGGCCCATCCCACCTGGGCCAGGCCTGCCAGAAGCAGCCCGGCCATGAGCGCGAGTATGAGGGTTCGCTTCATGAGTATCCTCCTGGTTTGCGTGTGAGTATAATGAGTATAAACAAAAAACCTTCTCCCTCACGTTTCAAGGAGAAGGCTAGCCGGGCTGATAAGCATTCCGCATGCTCCACCTCCTTTCCGCGAAGGCGTTCAGAGCTGGGCAGAGGCGGGTTCTCTGGCTTGTAGGGTCAGCGCCCTACTTACAGTTGCGGGACAGCGCCGGACTTTCACCGGCTTTCCCCGTTCGGCCCTCGCATCCGGGCTGCAGGTCACCTCTGCCGTCAATGTATTCAATTGTTGCCATTATAGTCCATGATAGCGGCCTTGTCAACAGCGAGATGATGTAGTCAGCGTGTGGCGCGCAGCTAACGCCTGGCGGAGGCAGGCACCTGAGCCGCAGTGGGTGTGGCCGTGATGGCCGGTGTGGGCGTGGCGGTGGAGAGGATAGGAGCAGCGGAGCGATCCTCCTGTGAGGGCAGCACCAGGATGGAGACGGTTCCGGCGATAACCACGAGAACCAGGAGGAAAACGCCCAGGCCCGAAACCCACATGCGCCGCGTAGTGGCGTGCAATCTCCTGAACGCCTTCCCGTATATGGCGGATAGGTGGGAAAGCGGCGTTCCAACGGCGCCAGCCATGCCTCGGTTCACGCGATCCATGCCTAGAGCCTGTGTCTGGCCCCATTATCCCCCGATGTGCTCCGGGAGTGAATGGGACCATAGTCCTATCGCACGTCGTTGTCTTGGGCGGGAAATCGTTGTAGGGATAATGCCTGGTGGTTCCAGGGCGGTGATTTTACTCACATAAGGTTACCCAGGCAAGCTTTGTACAGCAAATTACCTATTGGCAAGGCTGCAATTGTGTGCTTTATCTAATAGGGATAGCTCTTTTGTGGAAAGCCACGCCGATAAGCAACGGCTTTGGTAGATGCCTACCATAAGCCAGACCAGGTTGCTCAGCCGGGTGATATGTTCCTTAAGCCACGATTGTCTAACCTGCTGGAACCAGGTATAATAGAGTTGGTTGACTAACATCGTTTCCCTCCCCGAGAGAGGCGTTTTTGAATGAGCCTGGACAAGCTCCTCCCGGATCATCTCAGAGAGGGTCTCACCCCGGCGGAACAGCATCTCCTGAATTGTGTGTTGAGCGGCGAGGAAGCTGACTTCTCTTCCCCCGACGAGGCCCAGAACGATCCGGCCCAGGGAGCCACCTGGGGACCTGAGCGGACGATCCGTGCGACCCTCCTCTCCTGGTTGTGCATGGACCCGCAGGCGGCTGCCTGCGTCCCTCCGAAGGGCATCCGCGTCCGTGGGGCCTGCATAGAGGGCCCTCTGGACTGTGAGGGGGCGAGGCTGCCTCACCGGCTTTCCCTGATCCGCTGCGCCATCCCCGAAGGGATCCTCCTGGCGGACGCCCGGACCCGAAGGATTGTCCTCTCGGACTCTCACACTCAGGGCTTCGCGCGGATGGGCTTACCGTAGATGGCGATCTGGTTCTATCAGGTCTGAACTGCACCAGCGCGGTGCGGCTGCTGGGGGCCCGCATCGGGGGGCAGTTGAGCTGCACCGGCGCCCGGCTTGAGAACCCCAACGGGGACGCCCTCAACGCCGAACGATCCACGGTGGAGGGGAGCGTATTCCTGCACAGACCCAAATTGAACGGAAGCCTTAACTTTCAGTATGCCCGGCTTGGGGTGATCGTGGACGACGCGGACAGTTGGCCGCAACCGGGCCAGCTCTGGCTTGACGGCCTGGAATACGAAGGGTTTGCCGGCGATCAAACCCCTATGATTTCCCCTTCTCGTTGAGCAACAGGCTCAAAAAGCCGAGGTAGCCTTGTCAATACACCTTCGATGCCCCTCGATGCTTTCTTAGTGAATCTCGTGTTGAGAAAGTGGGCATCTTGAGATAAAATGTGCTCTATGAGACCCCAAGGGACTGCCCAGGAATTGGAGATGCGGCGCCAGATCGCCACCCGTATTGCTTTCGCAAGGCAAGGGTGTTCAGGAAGTGGCCGAGGCCGTGGGCGTCACCCCCACATCGGTCTACCGATGGAAAAAGGCCCTGCAGGCGGGAGGGCCGGAGACGCTGACCGCCCAACCCCATCCGGGACGCCGCCCCCGACTCTCCCCAGGGCAGAAGCAGGCACTGGAGGCGGTCCTGCTTCGGGGGGCCAGGGCGGCGGGGTTCCCCACCGACCTGTGGACCTGGCCTCGGGTCGCCCGGGTCATTGAAACCCATTTTGGCGTCCAGTCTCATCCCGGTCACGTCGGGTACCTCTTACGAGACCTGGGCTGGAGCGCCCAGAAACCGGAGCAGCGGGCTCGGGAACGCGAGGAAGCAGCCATCCGGCGCTAGCGGAGCCAGCGCTGGCCTGAGACCCAAACAAGCCCGCCAAAATGGAGGGAGCATCGTCTTTCTGGACGAAAGCGGCTTCAGGCTTCACCCTGGGGTGCGCCGCACCTGGGCGCCTCGCGGGAAGACACCTAGGCAGTACAGTTGGGAGCGACATGACCGGCTCTCGGTGATCTCGGCGATTACCCTGGCGCCCCGGAGACGTCGGTTGGGGTTGTATTTCCGGATCCACGAGGGTCCCGTGCGCGCCTGGGAGGTAGGGGCGCAGCGGCGCTGCGCCCCTACCCTGACCAGGCTGCATCGCCATGTGCGACGCAAGTTCATTGTGTGATGGACCGCCTGAGCGCCCACCGCAAGGCCGTCCGGCTCCTGCAGGCGGCCCATCCGGGCTGGTTTGAGGTGGAGTGGTTTCCGGCTTATGCGCCGGATCTGAATCCGGTGGAGAGGGTCTGGGGTCATACCAAGTATGGGGACCTGGCCAACTTCCTTCCGGACGACGTGCCTCATCTGCATCGGGCCATCACCGATTCGCTGAAGCATACAGGGCGGAATCCCACCCTGCCTCGGTCGTTCTTCCGTCGCCCACGCTTGGCATTATGACTTTCTCAAGACGAGAGTCACTAAAAAGCGGAGCCCTTCCACAAGAAGGGCTCCGATCATGTTATGGCTGCGCGAGCTAGATGGGTCGTCCCACCCCTATGTGGGCTTAAGCCCAGCCGCGCAGGCGCACCGCCTCGGCGACACGGCTGACCGCGACCAGATAGGCCGCCAGCCGGTTATGCACCTTGTACTTCTGCGCCGTCTCGTGCACGGCATGAAAAGCGGCTGTCATTTTCTTGTCCAGCCGCTCATGTACCGTCTCCAAATCCCAGTAGTAATCGTAGGCGTTTTGGACCATCTCAAAGTAGCTGACGGTCACCCCGCCCGCGTTGCACAGGAAGTCGGGTATGACGTAAACCCCGTTTTGGTAGAGGATCTCGTCGGCTTCCGGGGTCGTCGGGCCGTTGGCCAGTTCGGCCAGGATTTTGGCCTTGATGCGCGGTGCGTTCTCCTCGGTGATGACGTTCTCCAGCGCCGCGGGGAACAGGACGGTGACGGGCAACTCCAGCAATTCCTCATTGGTGATGAATTGGGCGCCGGGGAAGCCCACCACCGAGCCGGTGGCCTTCTTGTGGGCCATCACCTTCTCGTATTCCAGGCCGTCCCAGTTCAGGATGCCGCCCTTGGAGTCGCTGACCGCCACGATCTTCAGACCAAGCAGGTCGTGCCCCAGTTGGTGAGCATAGGAGCCGGCGTTGCCATAGCCCTGGATGGCGGCGGTAGCGCCGTTCAGGTTCAGCCCCAGCACTTTGGCGGCCTCGCGCACGCAGTAGATGCCGCCGCGCGCAGTGGCATCATTGCGCCCCTGTGAGCCGCCCAGGGCCAATGGCTTGCCGGTGATCACGCCGAACTCGTTGTACCCCTGGAGGAAGGAGAACTCGTCGGCCATCCAGGCCATGATCTGCGCGTCCGTGTAGACATCGGGCGCGGGCACATCCTTTTCCAGACCCAGGATACGCCCCACCTGACGGATGTAAGCCCGGCTGAGACGTTCCAACTCCCCTTTAGACATGCTCTTGGGGTCGCAGATGATGCCGCCCTTGGCGCCCCCCAGGGGCAGGTCCATCACCGCGGTCTTCCAGGTCATCCAGGCGGCCAGGGCGCGCACCGTGTCTATCGTCTCTTCGGGGTGGAAGCGGATGCCGCCTTTCGTCGGGCCGCGGGCGTCGTTGTATTGGACGCGGAAACCTTTGAATACTTTCACTTTCCCATCGTCCATGCGCACGGGCAGGGTCACGTGGAGTTCGCGCATGGGCTCGCGCAGCAGGGCGTGGATGGCAGGCTCCAACTCTAGAATCTCCGCCGCCTGGTCAAGTTGTCGTTGCGCGATCTCAAAAGGATTGGGACGCACGCGGCCATTGCCGGGCAGCGCCGGCTGCGCTGGAGCGGGGGCGCGCTCCTTCTGCTCCGGCGCACGCGTCGGTTCACTCTTGGTCACCATAGACACCTCCTTATAAGATTTAGGGACAGCGCTGGCCATACGGCCAGCATTTAAGACCCATTCTGTCATGATTTAACATTGAAGTCAAATAGAGAGCGCTGCGCGCCTGACCGGAGGAGCGAATCCGTTCCGCCCCCGGTCATGGATGGTGCATCTCCTATGCCACCTTTGTAGGGGCATCGCGCATTGCGCCTCTACAACTACAATAGACCGGCTTTACGGATGGGGCAAGTGATGTTTGTCTATGGAAGCAGGTGACGTTCATCGTGAAGTGGGCTGGATGCGGACGATGATGTGCTCGGCGATGTCCTCATCCAGGGAGAGTTCGGTCTCGTCCAGGCGCACCACCAGGCTGGGCCAGCGTTGCTCCACGCGGACCTGGCTGCCGGGGACGATACCCAGGGTGCTTAAGCGCTCCAGGCGGCCGGGCCGCGTTGGCCGGATGGCCACCACCTGGGCAGTGGCGCCCACAGGCAGCCTGGAGAGTGGGCAGGGTGTTGCCCCGGCCTCAGTTGTTCCGCGGATCAGCCGCCGCAGAAAGGCGCGCCAACCGCCGCCGTAACCACGCAGCCACGCTCGTCTTCGTCTCATCGGGCATCTGGTAACCGCAATTGGGGCAGCAGATCAGCGCACAGCGTTCGCTCAACGGACAGGTGCTGTGGCAGTGCTGCCTGCTCGGATCAAATTCATAACCGCACAGAGGACATTGCATGGTTAGAAGCGCACACCCAATGTGCGCAGGGCCAGGTTCAGCAGGCTGCCCACCAGGAAGGCGAAGGGGAAGACGAACGCCGCCATGCCTGCCGCCACCCGCCGTCCGTACTCTTTGATGATCATCAGCAGGTTAGCGATGCAGGGGACGAACAGGGTGATCACCACCATGCTGACCAGAATCTGCACATTGTCAAGCTGGCCCGCCCGCGCCAGTTGGAACAGCCCGGCGGCGCCGTAATCGCGCCGCAGGAAGCCGATCAGGAAGGCCCCGGCAGCCTCTTGGGGCAACCCCAGTGCCCCTACGATGAGGGGCGCGGCCAGGCGTTCAATCAGCGCCAGCACCCCGGTCTTGTCCAGCGTGAACAGGATCAGCGTGCCCAGCAGGAACAGGGGGATCACCTCGCGCAGATACCACTCCAGCCGGGCCAGCGTCTTGATGAGGATGTTGCTGAGTTGCGGGCGGCGGATGGGCGGCAGCTCCAAAATGAAGTCGGACGACTCCCCTGGCAAGAGCCGCGCGGCGAGATAGCCTACGGCAAAGAGCGTCGCCAGGACAATGGCCGCCCAGATGGCCGCCGCCATAGGGTTCAGCAGGGCCACCATCCCCAGGATGACGCCTAACTGCGCCGAACAGGGCACGCCCAGCGCCAGCAGCAGGGTCACCTGAAGGCGCTCCTTGCGCGTCTCCATAATGCGCGTCGTCAGGGTCGCCATGGTGTCGCAGCCCAGCCCCAGCACCATCGGCAGGACCGCCTTGCCGTTCAGCCCCATCGCCTTCATGGGGCGGTTGACCATGACGGCCAGCCGGGGCAGGTAGCCGCTGTCCTCCAGCAGGCTGAATATGATGAAGAAGGTGGTCACAATAGGCATGACGATGCCGAAGCCGTAGGAGAGGCCAATAGTAACCAGCCCATACTCGCCAACGAGCAGGTCCTGGATGAGGGGGACAGGGATCGGGCTGACCAGGCGGCTGACCAAGGGGATGATCCCCTTGCCGAACACGGTGCCTTCCACGAAGTCCACCAGCGTCCCGGCGCCGAAGTCGCCCACGAAGAGGTAGGTCAGGAGCAGAATGGCGATCAGGATGGGCCAGCCGATGATGGGATGGATGGCCCAGCGCCCCAGCCGCTCACCCCAATCCCGCCGCGACCAGGCGGCTGTGCCGGTTTGGTAGACCTCTTCCAGGATGCAGTCGGCGCAGCGCAGCCGTTGCTGGTTCAGGATGTAGCCCAGAGGCTCGGCGTAGCGGCGGGCGACCTCATTGCGGATGGCCTGCAGGCGGCGGATGCCCTCCTCGCCGATGTGGGGTCGCCAGCGTTCGGCCAGGCTGTCGTCCCCGGCCAGCCACATGAGCGCCAGCCCGCGCCGGCCGCGCTGTTCCGGCAATTCCGCCGCGATCTGATTGATGGCGGCCTCAATGGGCGCATCGTAGCGCACCAGATGGGGAGAGGAGGAGGGGCTGTCCAGCGCGGCCAGCAGTTGGTCTATCCCCTCCCGCTTGGGCGCGACCGTGGCCACCACTGCCACGCCCAGGATTTGAGCCAGCCGCTCCAGGTTGATGTGCAGGCCACGTGCGGCAGCTTCATCCGCCATGTTCAGGTCCAGGAGGAAGGGCACTTCCAGCTCGGCGAGTTGCGTCGCCAGGATGAGCGCCCGGCGCAGGTTCTTGGCGTCGGCCACCTGGATGACGGCACGCGGCGGCTCGCGCAACAGAATGTCGCGGGTCACGCGCTCGTCATCGCTGTGCGGGATCAGGCTGTTGATGCCGGGCGTGTCAATGACGGTCGCCCCGTTTAAGGCCGGGTGTTGAGGTGTATAGAGCGCCCCGCGCGTGATCTCCACAGTCGTGCCGGGGTAGTTAGAGACCTCCACGTAGCGTTTGGTGAGGGCGCCGAAAATAACGGACTTGCCTACGTTGGGGTTGCCAACGAGGATGATAGAGCCGTGGCCGTTGGCGGCCTGGGCTGGCTGTGCGGCTTCCTGGGCGCTATGGCAGTGCACACCTGCTCCTCAATTGAATTGTGACTAAAACGCGCCGAATGGTAACCCTTCGTTGCAAGGGCAACATACCATAGTGCGAAGAGGGTGTATAGTGTCATATGTCACAAATTCGGGGTGACTGTCGTCACAATATCAGCCTTCAGTATGTGCTGGGCGGCGATGTCCTAGCCGCCGACCGTTCGCGACGGAGTTCCTGCAACGCCGCACGTGCGGCGTGGTAGCCGCACATGCCGTGCACACCGGCGCCGGGCGGTGTGGACGCCGAGCAGATGTAGATGCCTCTGGCGGGCGCGGCATAGGGGTTGAGCCGGGGGGCGGGCCGGAAATAGTGCTGCCGCCAGTCCTGCACGCCGCCGCCGATATGCCCCCCGATACAGTTGGCGTTGTGCGCCTCCAACAGGGCCGGCGTTGTCACGCTCCGCGCCAGGATGCGGGCGCGGAAGCCGGGCGCAAAGCGCTCAATCTGCGCCTCAATGCGCTCGGTCATGTCAAAGGTTGAGCCGTTGGGCACATGGCAATAGGCCCAGGCGGTGTGCTCCCCCTGCGGTGCTCGCGTGGGGTCAAACAGGCTGGCCTGCACCAGGATCACGAAGGGCCATTCGGGGTGCTCGCCGCGCCACACCGCCGCCTCGCCCGCCGCAATCTCTTCCAATGTCCCGCCGAGATGCACCGTCGCTGCCCGTGCGCAGGCCGCCGCCCTCCAGGGGATCGGGCCATCCAGCGCCCAATCCACCTTGAACGCTGCCGGGCCATAGCGGTAGCGCTCCAACGCCCGGCGATAGCCGGGTGGCAGGCGCTCCCCGGCGATATGCACCAGGGCACGCGGTGAGGTGTTGAAGAGAACGGCGCGAGCGGGCGGCAACGCCTCTAGCGATGTGACACGCTCCCCGGTGAGGATCTCGCCGCCGAGGGCGCGCAGGTGGGAGGCCAGGGCCTCGGCGATGCGTTGCGAACCGCCCTGCGCCAGCGGCCAGCCGACGGCGTGGCCCGCTGCGCCGAGGAGCAGGCTAAAGGCAGCGGTCAGGGGTTGCGCCAGGGGCAGCATGGAGTGGGCGGCCATCCCTGCGAAGAGCGCACGGGCAGGGTCGCCCTGAAACAGGGTTCTCGCCAGATGGTAGGCCGGCCACAGTGCCCACAGGCCAAAGCGGGCGAGCGTGAGCGGATGGCGCGGCGGCAGGGGGAGCGGGCCAAGCAGGTCGGCTAGAAGCTGTTCCCAGCGGGCGACGAGCGGCCCTATGAGCCGCCGGTATCTGGCGGCGTCCTGGCCCAACGTGTCACCGGTGGCCTGGAGGGAGCGTTCCAGGACGGCGGCGGTGCCGTCCTCCAGGGGGTGAGCCAGCGCGGCAGGGGGCTGGACCCAGGCCAGGCCGTAGTCGGCCAGGGGCAGGGAGCGGAAGACGGGTGAGGCCACGCCCAGGGGGTGCACCGCCGAGCAGACATCGTGAATGAAGCCCGGCAGCGTCAATTCTGCCGAGCGCGTGCCGCCGCCGATGCTTCCCTCAGCTTCATAGACGACAACCGACAGGCCGGCCTGCGCCAGCGTGATCGCTGCCGCCAGGCCGTTCGGTCCGGCGCCGATGATGATCGCATCGTAAGCGGTGTGGCCTGTCATTCTCCCCGCGCTCATGGGAGTTCTGATTTGACATGCACCCCTGGCCGCCTGCCTGGGGTCTGCCCGCTATCCGGGCTCCTGCCGCCTGATGCCGGCGAAACGCTCAAAATGAACGTCGTACGAATAGACGATTTGTGAGCCGGATTGCTCCATGGTGGCGACGATCATGGCGTCGCCGAAGCCGATATTCGCAGAGGCGTATAGATCAAGCGCTCGCAAGACCGTGCGGCGATTTCGCAGCTTAAACCCAGGCAGGCGAACCAGCGGGGCGAGCAGGTCCCGCACGTGGTCACGAGGGAGATGGTAAAGCCGCGGCGACGACAGCACATACACCGCATCGGCGATCACTGTATCAGGCGCCGCTATCTCTATCTGGCCATCTTGCACGCGCTCAAAGACTGCGGCCGCCTGTGCCTGTTTGGTCAAGTCATCGCCGGTGAGAAAACGGATGATGACGTCAGTATCAATGAAGGCCACCGTCATTCGTCTTCTTTGTACTCCGTCTCAAGGTAGTCCTCAACAGCGATGTCATGTATCTCCTGCCAGGGCAACGGCTTCTTTAAGGACCCCGCAGCGCCGCGTAGGGAGGCGAGATCGGGATAGCGCGCCGCTGTCAGGCGTACTGTGCCCTCATCTTCCAGGATAATCAGCACCTTATCCTTCGGTTTGATACGCAGCACCTTGCGGACCTCGGCTGGGACCGTAATCTGGCCTTTCGGGCTTACACTGCTGATGAATTCCTTCATAGATTTGCACCCCTCCTACGTCTGTCTGTACTCTATGAGTATGGTACAACTGATTGATATAGGTTGTACCATAGCTGTCAACCGTTGTCAACAGGGGTCTCCCCGTACTGACCGATTCTCACTCCCGCCCTCCCCCCCCCGTCCAGGGGAGGGAATAGGCATCACCTCCTCCCAACCGGGCTGAAGCCCGGTACTGGATGGGGGAGGATTGGGGTGGGGGGTAGGGGGAAGGCGCTGCCTCGCCCCCGCGGACCTGCTGGCGCAGGGTGGCATCTACGCCCGGCTGTTCAGGCTGCAGGCGGACGATGCTGATGGCGGCGCCCCTTAGCGCACTATAATGCTGCCTATGCCCCCGCTGATGCGGATCTCCGCTCGGCTTTCGGCGGTATCAAAGTCGCGGCTGACCCATTCGTTGTCCTGGTGAAGGACATCCGGCACGGTAACGCTCACGTTTCCCAGCCCCTGGCTGGCGCGAACGCGCACGGCCAGGCCGCGCGGCACTGTAATCACGGTGTTGCCCACGCCCCCCCGAATGTCCACGTCAAAATGCCCTTCGGCTGGCAGGGTCAGGAGCGTCTGCCCCACCCCTGTATCCAGTTCCAGGCGCGTCAGCCGCAGGCCGCTCAGGTCCAGCGTGCTTTGGCCCACGCCGGTGGAGAGCTTGAGCGCCAGCGGTAGCCGGTCGCTCAGGCCGATCTCCCAACGAGAGTCCACCTGTGGGCCGAGGAAAGGGAAGAAGGAGAAGTCGGTTCCCGCCTCGTGTATTCTCAGCCGCCCGGTGTCGCCGCTCACCTCCCACGCGGTCTCCACCCGCCGGCCTGGGGCGTTGTCTATCGTCGCCTCCATCAGATTGGGCGAGTCCGCCAGCCGGTAGAGCCTGGCCGACCCCACGCTGAAGTCAATGGTTACTTCCGCCTGCCTGATGTCGCCCAGGGGCTGGCTGATCGTCTGCCGTTCGCCGGTGCGAGTGGTGAGTAGCGTCGGGGTCAGGCTGAGCAAGACGATGGCGACAATGGCGATCACCACCACAATGAGGACGATGAGCGAGCCGACCCAGGAGCTTCGCCCGAACAGGATTTCCAGGCCGATCAGGATGAGCAGCACAGGCCAGAAGCGCCACAGGGTGCCCCAGATGCCCCAAGGGAGCACATTCAGGGTGTTGAGCAGGAGCACGATGCCGATAGCGATAAGCAGGATAGGCCCAACCAGGCCCCGTCGCCGTTCCATGCGCTACCTCCGTATCTCTCGTATGAGCAGGGCCAGGCCCAGCGCGATCAGCGCCAGCGGCCAGACCAGGTCGCCGCGCAGCCACCAGAGCAGGCCGAGGTTGCGCGCCAGGAAGGCCAGGCCCAGCAGGATCAAGATCAGGCCGAAGATCACTGCGCCCTGCGGGCTGGTCATCTGACCGCTCAGGCTGCGGCCCAGGCGTTCACCGGCCTCGGCCATGCGCTGCGCCATATCTTCGGCGGCTGGCATGGACGGCGAGGGCGCACTTGCAGTAGCTTCCTCCTCCGGCATAAGGATCACCAGCACAATGTACACCAAAATACCGGCGCCGTTGGTGAGGATGGTCAATAAAACAAAGCACAGCCGTATCCACAGCGGATCCACCCCCAGGTAGGCGGCCAGCCCGGCGCACACGCCAGCGATCATGCGGTTACTGCGACTGCGGACAAGACGAGAATTCATGGCACGCTCCTAATTGTACATTTTATCACTTTTTGGGGGCCATGCATATCAGGGGCACAAAAAGGAGGGCGAAGGCAAGTCCCCTTCGCCCTCCCGCCCTGCCATGTTCAAACGGGTTTGAAGTAGAGAATGTCCAGGATGGACCCCTGGCGTTCCGGGGCGGGCTTGAAGACCGGGATGACCCTCATGCCGATGGCCATGTCATCGGGGTCCACCTCACCCAGGTAGTGGATCAGGCCGCCATCGGCCCCATCGGGGCGCACGAAGGCCACAGCCACAGGCCGCTCCAGCGTTGCGCCGTCCGGCCCGACCGTCAGGGTCGTGAAGGTATGTACCGTGCCTTCTGGCCCGATCGTGACCCAGTCGGTCAGTTCGGAGAAGCAGCGCTCGCAGAACAGCGCCGGCGGCAGGTAGGTGATGTCGCACTCCTGGCAGTGCGTCGCCAGCAGGCGGGCTTCGTCTTTGAGGGCGCGCAGGAAGCGCTCTGCGGCGAGGCCCACTGTGTACAGGCTGCTGATGGGGATATCGCCATGCCAGGCGCGGGCGTCGGCCAGGCGGTCAACCTTCTCCAGAATGGGCATGGGGCTCCTTTGCTGAAACGTCCAACGTGAAACCTGATTCACATTGGACGTTTGACCATCTACGCCTCTTCAGCCGCGGCGGCTTCAGCCTGAGGCTCGGCCCAGGTGAAGCCACGGGCGCGCAGCCGTTTCTTGGTCTCAATCAGGGCAGCGCGGCCAAAGCCCTCAATGCTGAGCAGGGCCTCATCCCCTTCAGCCAGCTTGGCCAGCAGGTCGCCCACCTTGGTCAGCCCTGCGTTCTGCAATGCTTTGACATAGCGCGGGTTCAACTCTAGCTCGGTGATGGGGAGTTCCGGCGAGGTGCGCGCCTTACGGCGTGCCTCTTGCTCGGCCAGGATATCGCTGCGGCGCTCCAGGCGCCGGATGAAGCGGTCCACCTGGCCTTCGGTGTCCACGATGCGCTGCTCGCCCGTGTAGTAGGGGTGGCAGTTGGAGCAAACGTCCGTATGGATCACGGGCACGGTCGCCCCAACGGTCCAGGTGTTGCCGCAGGCGCAGATCACGCGGGCGTTCGGATACCACTTGGGATGAATGCCTTCTTTCATGCTGTTAACCTGTGAGATTTGTGTGTAACCCTCTGGCTTGGCGTTATCCGCCGACCGGCTCAGGATAGACGCTGACCCGCTTGCGCCCGTTGGCCATCGGTTCAAACTTCACGTAGCCATCAATGACGGCGAAGATGGTGTAATCGCCGCCCAACGAGACGCCGTGGCCGGGATGGAACTTCGTGCCGCGCTGGCGGACGATGATGTTGCCAGGCCGAACACGCTCCCCGCCGAACTTCTTCACGCCCAGGCGCTTGGACTGGCTATCGCGGCCATTGCGGCTGGAGCCGCCCCCTTTCTTGTGTGCCATCTCTATCCCTCCATGTCCCCTGGGATGATCTCATCTACGCGCAAGGTGGTGTACCACTGGCGGTGACCGCCACGCCGCCGATAGCGCTTCTTGGGCTTGTACTTGAAGATACGAATCTTCGGCCCGCGTGTTTGGGCCACCACGGTAGCCAGGACACGGGCACCGGGTACTGTGGGCGTTCCCACCGTGACGTGGCTGCCATCCGCTACAAGCAGAACGCGCTCAATAGCGATCTGTTCGCCGACTGCCTGAGGCAGGCGTTCCACCCGCAGGGTAGCCCCCACCTGAGCGCGGTACTGGCGCCCACCGCTTTCTATCAGTGCATACACGCTTGCCTCCAGAATACGCTCGTGTGGCCCCGCGCAGCGCGGGGCCACGGCTTACATTATAGCGGGCTGAGGGGGATATGTCAAGGCAGCCATTTGTCAACCGCTCACTGCCTTACTTATCCTGACCAAAGGTCAAGCCCAAACAATTGGGCAGCGTTCCTCCCCAGGACGTTGGCCTTCTCGGTGTCGGAAAGATAGGGGCTCTCGCGAATGAGGTCAATCATATAGCGGATGCTCACCTGGTTGGCCACAGCCGGGTAGTCCGAAGCGAACAGGATGCGGTCGAACCCGATGGTTTCGCGGATGCGCTCCACGCGCCATTCCTCCTCCACCAGCCAGGCCACAGCCGCCAGGTCGCCCCACACATTGGGATAGTCCGCCCCCAACTGCACAGCCTCCTCAAACCAGATGCCCGGCTCGTCTTTGCTATAGCTGCCCAGATGGGCCAGGATAATGGGCACGCGGTGATAGGTCTCTAAGACAGGGCGCAGCCGTTCCGGGTTGGCATCCTCGGACAGGGCGCGGGCGTCCCAGGGGGAAGCGCCACAGCCGGTGTGGATCAGGATGACCCGACCCGTCTCCTCACACCAAGCGCACACGCGCCGGAAGTTCTCGCTCTCCGCCGGGTCAAAAAATTGGGCGAACGGCAACAGCTTGACCCCCCGCAGCCCCAGCCGCTCAATCTCGGCCAGTTTCGCCTCAACATACCCGGCGTCTTTACATAGATTGACCGAACCGAGGCCGATGAAACGGTCAGGATGAGCGGCCACCAGGTCGGCCACAATGGTGTTGGTGACCTTGGGGGTCAGCTTCTGCACCATAATGGCCTCAATCTCCGACCAGAACACCCGCATGGCTTCCGGCGTCCTGAAGAAGCGGAAACGCGTCTGGCGGCGCAGATCGGGCCGCTTGATGTCTTCCGGGTCGGTGTCCACCGCCAGCAATACGGCGTGGGTCACACCTGCCGTGTCCATCTCGGCCAGCAGGGCCTCGGCGCCCATTTTGGGATGGACATGCGCATCTACAACCAGGTCAGTTTGTCCGTTCGGTTTCATCGCGCATCATGCCTTCATTCATGCTGCCGGAGCGATAGCCCACCAGGTCCAGGGTCACGTGGCGGTAGCCCAGTTCCCTCAGGCGGCGCACGACCTGTGCGCGCGTCTCCGCTTCGGCCAGGCGGGGGATGTCCTGCGGCTCCACCTCAATACGGGCGGTGTCCCCATAGTGGCGCACGCGCAGTTGGCGGAAGCCCAGGCGGTAGAGGAACTCCTCCGCCGCATCCACCTGCTGCAACGCCTCGCGGCTGATGTTGGTATTGTAGGGGAAGCGCGAGGCCAGACAGGCAAAGGAGGGTTTATCCCAGGTGGGCAGCCCCAAGGCCGCCGAGGCCTGGCGGATCTCGGCCTTGGTCAAGCCAGCCTCCAGGAGCGGGCTGCGCACGCCCAACTCCTTGCCCGCTTGCAGCCCAGGGCGGAAGTCATGCGCGGCGTCATCGTAGTTCGTGCCGTCCACCACATAGCGATAGCCTTTCTCCTGGGCAATCGCCGTCAGCTTCGTGAAAAGCTCGTTCTTACAGAAATAGCAGCGATTGATAGGGTTAGAGGCAAAGCGTGGATCGCCCAGTTCGCGGGTGGGGATCAGCATGAGGGGGACCCCCATCTCTGTCGCCAGGGCGATGGCCGACTCAATCTCGCGGCGCGGGTACACCTCCGAGGTGCCGATAACGGCCATGACCCGGTCGCCCAAGACCTCGCGGGCCACCTTGAGCACCAGGGTGCTATCCACCCCGCCGGAGAAGGCCACCACGACCGATTCCATCTCGCGCAACAGGGCGCGCATCCGTTCCAGCTTGGCCTGCCAGGACACCTCTGGCTGTGGGGAGGCCGATACGCCCACGACCTGGATATCCGTTACGTTAACCCAACCCTCCATCTTTATGATCCCTCCTGTCTTAGCCGATTGATCAGGCTGGCCAGATAGCCCGCCCCGAAGCCGTTATCAATGTTAACCACAGCTACGCCCGCCGCGCAACTGTTGAGCATGGTCAGCAGAGCAGCCAGCCCGCCGAAGCTGGCCCCGTAGCCCACGCTGGTGGGCACGGCGATCACCGGGCCGCGTGCCAGCCCGCCGATCACGCTGGCTAAAGCCCCCTCCATGCCGGCGACGACGACGATCACCTGGGCCTGCTGGATCAACGTGACCTTATCCAGCAGCCGGTGGACGCCGGCCACCCCAACATCATACAGCCGTTCAACGCAGTTGCCCATCAATTCGGCGGTCAGGGCCGCTTCCTCAGCGACGGGGATGTCGGCGGTACCGGCGGTGATCACCAGCACCCCAGGCCTCCCCTGGCGCTCTACCCGCCGGTCCACGACGATGGCGCGGGCCTGCTCATGGTAGTGCGCATCGGCGACGCGCTCAAGGGTGGCCGCGTAGTGGCTGGGGTCGGCACGGGTGGCCAGGACGCGGTCGTTATGCTCGGCCAGGCGGGCGACGATCTCGGCCACCTGGGCCGGGGTCTTCCCCTGGCAGAAGACGACCTCCGGCAGGCTCTGGCGCAACGCCCGGTGGTGATCGATCCGGGCGAAATCCAGGTCCTCATAGGGCAGGGCGCGCAATCGTTGGACGGCCGCTTCTACTGTTACCCGCCCCTCGCGCACATCTTGCAGGAGTTCAATCAATTGTTTGTGGTCCATAAACACCCTGATTATCCGATTTGCTCTCCCTATAAAATATCCCCTGCACGCTTATCGTGCTGGTGGTGAGTGCAATTCTATACCCACCAGCCGTTACATGCTAATGCATGGTGTAGCCGCCATCCACGGCATAGACCTGGCCGGTAATATAGGCGGCGGCGGGGGAGGCGAGGAAAACAACCAGCCCCGTCAGGTCCTCAGGCTGGCCCAGCCGCCGCAGCGGCACCTGGGCTTGGTAAGCCTGGAGCGCGCCTTCAGGAAAGGTCTGGCGCGTCGTTTCTGTCTCAATAATCCCTGGCGCGATGGCATTGACAGTGATCCCCAAAGGGGCGACCTCGCGGGCCAGCGCTTTGGTGAAGCCGATGACGCCCGCTTTGGAGGCGGCATAATGGGTCAGGCCCACCGCCCCCACCAGGCCGGAGACGGAAGCCACGTTAATGATCCGCCCCCCACCTGCGCGGCGCATTAGCCCCAGCGCGGCCTGCGAGCACAAAAATGTCCCTTTCAGATTCACAGCCATCACCCGATCCCACTCTTCCTCGGTAATAGCGGTCACGGGCTTGATGGGGAAGATGCCTGCGTTGTTCACCAGGATATCCAATCCGCCCAGCCCCTGCTGGCAGGTCTCTACCATCGCCTGCACGCTGGCTGGCTGGGTAACATCCACATAAATGGCCAGACTGCGCCGACCCAGCGCCTCAATCTCTGCGCTCACCTGCTGGGCCGGTGTGAGGAGGATATCGGCAACCGCCACATCCGCGCCAGCCTTAGCCAGGGCCAGGGACAGCGCCCGGCCAATCCCCTGCCCACCCCCTGTCACCAGCGCAACTTTGCCCGCCAGGCTCATCATTTATGCCCCCTCAACGAAACCGATTACATCGCCGACCCGTGCTTGCCCACCCACAGGCGTCAGGACCTCCACGAGTTGCCCATCGGCGGGGGCGGTCACATACAGGGTGATCTTCTCTGTCCTGGCCTCTACCAGGTCCTCCCCTTTCGCTACAGCTTCACCCACCTTCTTCAGCCAGCTCACAATGGTCACAGCCAGGGAACCGTCAGCAGTGGGGGGCACTTTGACTTCATAACGCATCGTTAAGCCCTCCTTTCCCCCTATCAAGGGTCATATAGATTTCTAGGCCGACTGGGCAATAGCCTGCAAGTCCGCCCAGGCGATGTCCCCCAGGTCCAGATAGAACATGTCGCTGATAATCTGGCGCAACCGGGCTTTCACCTCCGCCAATGGGATGGGCCGTCCCAACACCTGCTCCAGCGACGTGACCGCCATCTGTGGCACCCCACAAGGGTTGATCCAATTGAAGGGCCTCAGGTCCATGGCCACATTAAGGGAAAAACCATGAAATGCATAACCGTGTTTCACGGCGATCCCCACCGCACCGATCTTAGCCTCACTCACCCAGACGCCGGGGTAATCTGGCTTCTTGCCCGCCTGGATGCCATAGCCAGCTAGAAGCTCAATGAGCAGATCTTCCAGCCGGTGGAGGTACTGATTGGCGTTCAGCCCGAGATCGCCCAGGTAAAGCAGCGGAGAGGCGATCATCTGGCCAGGGCCGTGATAAGTGATGTCGCCTCCCCGATTCACTTCCAGGACCTCAATCCCGCGCTGTCTTAGCTCTTCAGGGGAGACCAGGAGATTATCGCGGCTGCCTGCGCGACCGATGGTAAAGGTCGGCGGATTCTCCTGGAGAATGATCGTAGCGGGCAGACGCCCCTCCATGCGGGCCTGTAGGACCTGCTCCTGAATGGCAAAGGCCGGAAGATAAGGCATCAGACCCAGGTCCAGCCAGTAGCCCTTTAGCACCCTATTCTCCCCCAACACAGGTGATAAAACGGATGAAAGGTGGGGAGATGGGCTGCGCCGGGCGCCCATCTCCCCCTATCCCTGACAGTGAGTTTATTCTGTCTTGTAGAGGGCCTGAAGGTCGCCATTAAGCTGGGCGAAGATGTACACCGGGGCGCAGCCCGGGTACTCGGTCACGCTCTTGGCCAACTGCATGGCCCTCTCCACCTTGTCCTTGCTGGGGAAGTATTTCCAGCAATCCCCGGCCACAAACAGGTGCTTGCCCTCCACCCACTCGGGGATGAAGTCGGGCACGCCCCCGGCCAGGACATAGACCTCGCCCACCTTGTCCACGAAATCTTTCACGTCAATGCCGCTGACGTTAAAGAGGTCCAGCGCGCCGCGGATGTTGGCGAAGCAGCCAGGGCAGGTCTGCTGGACGATGACGTGGATACCGGGGATCAGGCCGGTGGGGTCAATCATGGGGCGCTTGAAGAAGGTGCGCACCTCGGCGATAGGCGTGCCCACCACCTCAATCTTGCTGATGTCGCGTTCGCCCAGCCCCTCGGTGGCGGCGATGCGCACCGCCGGGATCTCAATGGTCTCAAAGCCCATGATGTAGGCGGTGACAGCATCCACAGCCACCGTGTCCGTGCCGGCGATGAGCAGGTTCATCTCCACCGGCGTGCCCACATGCGGCCCCTGGCCTTCCATGGCGATAATGCCGTCCACCAAGGTGAGGTCGGCCTTGCGGACGCGGTACAGGTCGGCGAACTTCTGGCCCAGGTCAATGCGGTGGACGTCCTGCTGCTCCCCGCTGGGGTGGACATTGGGGATGATGCCGTTCCAGTTCTTCAGGCCCAGAGTGACCGTACCGGCCAGGTGGGCCTTCATCTTAGGCAGGTTGATCACCCGGTCAGCCTCCAGGAAAGGCTTGAAGACGCGGGCCTTGCGGTAGAGCTTGGCCCCGGGGATCTCCACCTCAACGGTTTCCTCCTCATCAAAGTAGATGATCCGGTCGGCACCCCCGCGTTCAGCAGCCGCGCGCATACCAGAGGTCTCAAACGCCGGGCGCGCCCGCCCCACGTGCTGCCCCAGCGAGGGATTGTCCCCGATCCAGACCTCCTTGGCCTTGGACTTCTCCTTCAGGAAGGCGATGACAGCCTCAATCACCCGCGGGTCCACCACCGAGTAGCTCTCCGGCGGGGCCTGGAAGGCCAGGTTGGGCTTGACCAGCACCGTCTCACCCTCTTTGATAATGTTATCAATCCCGCCCACCGCCAGGTTGATGACCTCTTCAATCTTGGCCTTGATCTGGGCGATGTCCTCGTCGTAACGCACAAATTTCTTCGTCGGGGGCAGGAACTCTTTGTTCCCCTTAAGCTCCCCTGTCCTGACAATCGCCACTCTAGGCATCTCAATCCCTCCTTTCCTAAATTCCAAAAGTGGGGGCTGGAGGGGGCCATCCCCTCCAGCCATGCCGAAGAACCTGTGTTGACCTATGCCTGCGCCTGCTTGGGGTAGAACGGGCGCAGCACGAAGTCAAAGAAATACGCACCAGCGATGCCGCCCAGCGCTGGCACAACCGTTGTGGTCAACAGATCCAACCCCCCGCGTGGGCCCGGGAAGGCCACGGAGCCAAAGCCGATCAGGGCAGTCAGGATGCGTGGCCCCAGGTCACGGGCAGCGTTCAGTGAGGTCATGGTCAGGGGCGCCGTGACGAACACGAGCATGCACACGCCTAGACCTAGCGCCAAGGGGAAGAACCAGGATTGCGGCGCATTGACACTTCGCCCCTCTAGCAAGGTGAGAACGAAGACCACCAAGAGGCCGGTGGCCAGGAACTCGGTCAGCATACCACGCCAGATGGGCACCTGCGCGTAGGCTTCTGGCCCTGTACCCACGATCCAGGGATGGGGTACATAAGGGACAAACATCATGGCGATCTTCTCACTCCCCGGCCCGCCAATGGTGATGCCCTGCTTCGCGGCAAAGGCGTACATAGCATCGCCAAACATGAGATAGAGCGCCAACGCCCCCAGGAAAGCGCCGATGATCTGGCTGATAATGTAAGGCACAACCTGGCTCCAGGGGAATTGGCGGCGGAAGGCCAGGGCCAGGGTCACGCTGGGATTGATGTGGGTGCCGGAGATTGAGGCGGTCGTGTACACCGCCAGCATCACGGCCAGCCCCCACGCCATCCCGGCACTAAACAAATCGCCGACGCCTCCGAACAAGACGGCCACGAAGATGATCCCGCAGCCGAAGAAGATGAGGATAAAATCCCCGCAGGCTTCGCCAATGTAGTTGCCGAGCCAGCTTTTCTGCTCCATGGGAGAGACCTCCTTCAGGTAATTTTGAGGAGATAATTGAGAGGAATCAGCTCTTATCCATCCGACCAGGCCGGCTCTCCTCTCACGAGAGCAGGCCTGCCGACGAGGAAAAGCTCTTATACCTCAGATTTGAACCACCCCCTTCCTCTTCTTCATAATCCGATTTGAGGAGAGTAGGCTTTTTCTAAACTACCTCGGATTCGTTCCAGGATACAAGTGCCAAATGGCATCTTGTGGCGGTGACATTTGTCATGGCCCCTGCGAATGGTCTGTGGCGATTATGGAACAGGGTAAGATGGAACAAGGGGGTGGAGCATAAACTCGCCCCCTTATGAGGCGTTAGCTGGGGGTGGCCGATCCCGTGCCTGCCTGCGGCTAGAACGGATACACCGCCAGGTCGCGGGCCAGTTCCACCGGGCCGCCGAAGGCAGCCTCAGCCTCGGCCTGCCAGCGCCGGGGATCAATACCGGGTGGGTAATGGATCAGGAGCAGGCGACCGACCTCGGCCTGGCGGGCTGCCGCGCCGGCCTGAGCCGGGGTAGAATGGCCGGGGCCGTTGCCGGTGGCCTCGTGGATGAACAGGTCCGCGCCTGCGGCCAGTTGGATAATCGCCTCCGAGGGCGAGGTGTCGCTGGAGTAGGCCAGGACGCGGCCCGTAGCCTTGTTCTGTACACGCACACCGATAGTGGGGATCGTGTGGTTGCCCGGCGCCGCGGTGATGATAAAGTCCTCATTCTCCAGCACCGGCGCCCCCAAGCGCTCCTCAACGGGGTGAAAACTCACCGGGTAGAAGCCCGTCCAGTTCTCCCAACCGTACATGTCCATCACCCCGCGCACCCGTTCCAGGCAATGCGCCGGCCCGTAGAGGGGCAGCGTCGCCTCCCGCCCTAGCAGCCACAGGTCCAGCAGCAAAATGGGCAGCCCAAAAGTGTGATCGGGGTGAAAATGGGTGAGGATGACCGCCTGCAGCCGCGCAGGATCAACCCCGGCCTGATACAGGCGGGGGATAGGCGCAGAGGCGCAGTCAATCAAAATCGCACCATGCGCCCCCTCCAGGAGCAGATGGGTGTTTTCGCGGCCCAATTCGGGCACAGCCGCCGATGAGCCCAGGATGATGACACGGGACATGGATGACCTCGTCAGGATTATAAGATTGAGCACCGCCCTTCAGGGCGCGGTGTAACAGCAATTGTATATGATTGGCGACAGAATTGCAATAGCCCCTTGGTCAGGCTTGCTTCTCACCCACAGCCCAAGGCTCATCCTGACGGGCGCGTTGGGCCAGCCGACGGCGGCGGATCACCAGCACCATGATCGCGCTCAGGGCGACAACCGCGGACAGGAGCTGGTTGATATTCAGGCCGGTGCCTGCGAAGGTGGCGCTATCCAGGCGCACAAACTCCAGCAGAAACCGGCCCAGCGGATAAAGGATGAAATAGGCATTTAACAATTCGCCCCGCAACAGGCGATGGGCATAGCGCCGGTTGAGGGCGAACAGCAGCCCAAACGTCGCCAGATTCCACACAGATTCGTAAAGGAAGGCCGGATGAAACAGGACCTGGCCCTCGCCGTAGCCGGGCTGATCGCAGGTGTAGGGCGGGACGCGATGCGCACAGTCAATGGCCAGCCCCCAGGGCAGCGTCGTCGGGCCGCCATACAGTTCCTGATTGAAGAAGTTGCCCCAGCGGCCAATGGCATGACCCAGCGGGAGCACCACTGCGCCCAGGTCCAGCCACTCCAGCAGGTTCAACCGCTCCTGCCGCCGCCGAATATGGAAGCGGTAGCCAGCGGAGAAGAGGAAAATCTCGTAGCGGAAATACAGCCAGGCGCCGAAGAGACCACCGGCCAGCGCACCCGGCAGCCCCAGCCCGCCCCTATCAACGGCGATGAGATCCAACGGGTGGGTCAGATAATACTGCGTGGTCAGGCCCGCCGCCGCCATAGAGGGCGGCGGGGTCAGCACATGGTATAGCCGGGCCCCGATCAGGCCGAAGATCAGCATGGGCACCAACGCCCCCCACACGTGATCGGGGTTCTGGCCGCGGCGCTCAGCTTCCTTGCTGGCGATCCAGGCAGCGAGCATCAGCCCGGTAACGATAAAAATGCCGTACCAGTACACCGGGCGGTTTAAGATGGGAATGATAAAGGCAACCGGGTCATCCGGTGGTTGCATCTCGTTCCTCCCGGGCGCAGGGGGTTATTTTTTTATCCCCGATCCCTGCTCTCCCCTCTCCAGCGTTTTCCGCCACACATAGTGCATCCGGTACAGGGCCGTCAGATTGGCCAGGATGGCGATCACCCAGAGCGTGGGGATGATCAGCCCCAGGATCAGCCCGACGGACAGGACGACGAAGCGCTCCATGCGCGTGAGCAGGCCGACGTTACATTCGTAGCCCAGGGCCTCGGCCCGCGCTTTGACGTAGCTGACCAATAGCGAGCCGACGACGGCGGCGAACACCAGCAGCGGCGCGGTCGGCTCCGGATGGTAGAAGAAGTACACCAGCAGGCCGAAGTACAGGACGATCTCCGAGTAGCGGTCCAACGTGGAGTCCAGGAAGGCGCCGAAGCGGCTCTTCTGCCCGGAGAGCCGCGCCAACGCCCCATCTACAGCATCCAGCGGGCCGAAGATGAGCAGGAACCAACCCGCCGCGCTAAACTGCCCTTGCGTCAGCAAGACCGCCGCAAAGATGTTCACGAACAGCCCCATCACGGTCACCATGTTGGGCGTGACGCCCAGGCGGGCCAGGAAAGCCGCGATGGGGTCCAGCAGGCTGCGCGTGCGCTGGCGCAGCCACTCCGTCGGCGTCTGCCGCAGCATCACGAACTGGCCTCCGCCCGACCATCGCCGATCACCTTCTCCTCAGAACCGGGCAGCCCGGACGCTGCACTACTGGGCGCTGCGCCCGGCATGACGCGCTTGCGTGAGGCGGTGGCGGCGATGAACTCTTCCATCAGACGACGGGCTTCGTCATCGCTATATTGCACCGGCGGCGACTTCATGAAATAGGCCGAAGGCCCTTCTAACGCGCCCTTGAGGCCGTTGTCCAACGCCAGCTTGGCGCAGCGGATAGCGTCAATCACCACGCCAGCCGAATTGGGCGAGTCCCAGACCTCCAGCTTCACTTCCAGGTTGAGCGGCACGTTGCCGAAGGTCGTCCCTTCCATGCGGATGTAGCACCACTTGCGGTCGCCCAGCCAGGGAACGTAATCGCTGGGGCCGATATGCACATCGTTGGGGTCCAGGGAGTAATCCAACTGGCTGGTAACGCTGTTCGTCTTGGAGATTTTCTTGGATTCCAGGCGCTCGCGCTCCAGCATGTTGAGGAAGTCGGTGTTGCCGCCGAAGTTAAGCTGGTAGGTGTGGTCCAGGCGCACGCCGCGTTCGCGAAACAGGCGCGTGAGCACGCGGTGGATGATGGTCGCTCCGACCTGGCTCTTGATGTCATCGCCGATGACGGGCAGGCCGCGTTCGGCGAAGCGCGTGGACCAGTAATGCTCGCGGGCGATAAAGACGGGGATACAGTTGACGAAGCCGCAGCCGGCGTCCAGCACCTGCTCCACATACCACTTGGTGGCCATCTCGCTGCCCACCGGCAGGAAGTTGACCACTACGTCCGTGCCGGTGTCTTTCAAAATGCGCACGATGTCGGCGGTCTCGCCAGGGGCCTTTTTGATCACCTGAGCCAGGTATTTGCCCAGGCCATCGTGGGTCATGCCGCGATGGACGGGGACGCCCAGATAGGGGACATCGGCGAAGCGGATGGTGTTGTTGGGCGCGGTGAAGATGGCTTCGGAGAGGTCTTTGCCTACCTTGTTGACGTCAATGTCAAAGGCGGCACTGAACTCAATATCCCCCACGTGGTAGCCGCCCAGGTTGACGTGCATCAGGCCGGGGACGAACGCGTCCTCTGGGGCATGGCGGTAGAAGTGCACGCCCTGGACCAACGACGAGGCGCAATTCCCCACACCGATGATAGCCACACGGACTTTGGAATTGGAGCGTTTCAATAGGGTCACGTTTCCTCTCTGTTTTTCCTCAAAAGGATAGCGGGCCACCCTTAAGACATATGCGGCGGTTGCCTGGCACAATGTTAGCCCGTATGGGCCGGGCTGTCAAGTAAAGCAGCGGATGTCGGCGGCGTTCAGGGCGCCAGGGCGCGTGCGGCCAGGCGGGGCAGCACCACGGCGACATCGGCGTGGAAGACAGCCTCGGCCAGCGCATCCATATGCGTGGCGTCGCGGTTAATCAGGATCAGGTGCGCGCCCGCCTCATGCGCCAGCAGCGGCAGGTCGCCTGCGGGGGCGACCTCCAGCGACGAGCCGACGATCAGCATGAGATCACAGCGGCGCGCCTCCTGTTGCGCTTCGTAGAAGGCGCGGGCGGGGAGTTGCTCGCCGAACAGGACCACGTCGGGTTTGATCACGCCGCCGCAGCGCGGGCAGCGCGGCACCTCGCCGTCCTCCAGGAAGCGCTCAATGATCGGGCGGGCGGGAAAGTGGGCGTAGCAATGCATACAGGTGGCCTGGCGCAGATGGCCGTGCACCTCAATGACGCGCCGGGAGCCAGCCGCCTGGTGCAGGCCGTCAATGTTCTGGGTGATCACCGCCTTGAGGTAACCGGCGGCCTCCAGCGCAGCTAGGGCGTGGTGGGCGGGGTTGGGCCGGGCCGTGAGCATCAGCCCGGCCAGGGGGCGGATCCAGTTGTAGAAGCGCTCCGGGTGACGGCGGAAGCTGTAAATAGAGGCCACCTCCAGGGGGTCCACCTGTTCCCACAGGCCGGAGCCAGGGCTACGAAAATCCGGCACGCCGGAGGGTGTGCTGATGCCGGCGCCGGTCAGCGCAACGGCGTAGCGGGCCTGCTTCAGCCGCCGCGCGGCCCGGTTCAGACGGCGCTCGTCCAGGGAAGCCATAGGAGATGTGCAGCGCTCAGCTTTTAGTCGTCAGCACCCGCCTGTTCACCGGGCTAAAGCCCGGTACTGGGTCAATCAAACAGCGTAGGCTGCTGGGCCGAGGGGACGACGGTCTCACCGGCGGCGACCCGGTGGGCCAGGCGCGTCGGCTCCGGCAGCCGATACCCCCGTACACAGTTTAGCACAAAACGCACGGCGGAGTCCAGATCAATACGGTGGCCGACGGAGATGTAGAGGGGCTTGGTGCCGGGCCGGGTGCGCACCACCATGCCGATCACCTCGCCGCGATCGAGCAGGGGGACGCGATCGCCGCTGTTGGGGCCGGGCTCCGGCTCCTGGCCGGGGGAATAATAGGGGTACAGCCTGGACTTGGCGCAGCCAATCGTGGGTCTCTCCAGCCACAGCCCCACATGGCAGGCGATCCCAAAGTGGCGCGGATGGGCGCGCCCTTGCCCATCTATAATAAAGACGTCCGGCTGGTGCTTTAGCCGGTCAATGGCAGCCAGCACCGCCGGCGCCTCGCGGAAGGCCAGCAGGCCGGGGATGTACGGGAAGGTGACCGGGCCTTCGTAGGTGGCCTGCTCAATCGGACGGAGGTCGGGGTAGGTGAGGACGACGACGGCGGCGCGGGCCAGGTCATCGCGGATGCCCACATCCACGCCAGCGACAAGGTGGACGTCCCCTAGGGGCGGGCCTTCAACGATGCGGGCGGCCAGTTCGCGCTGCAGCGCCTCGGCCTGTTGGGGGGGGAGGTCCCAGCGGTGTAGCAGCGGTCGTGAAGAGGCGGGCACGGGGGCGCGTCCTGCGCTGCCGCTCAGGCCGGCATAGCGCCGTCGGGCGAACGCGCCGGCTGGCCTCCCCACAGCGGGAGCGAGGCAGCCAGGTCACGGAACTGTTGGGCGGTGGGGCTATCCGGCTGGACCAGGACCATCGGCATGGCCTGCTCCACCGCCTGATCGGCCAATTCCGCCGCCGGGGTGATCACCTGGGCGATCTTGCGCTGGAGCGCCTGTTCAATCAGAGGGGTGGACATGGCGGCGGGCGAACGCTGAACCAGGACCAGGCGCACGCGCTCCGCCGAGACCCCCAGACGACTCAGTTCGGCCAGGAGCGCCTGGGCCAGGTTCACAGAGATGCGTTCTGGCTCCAGGCAGATGACAATGTTATCGGCAGCGCTGAGCACACGGCGATTGGCCTCATGCAGGCCGGTGCCGATGTCCACAATGATGACATCCGCCAGGCTCGCCAGCGATTTGAGGATCGCCTCGGCATATTCCGGGGACAGGCTCATGGGCGTCTCCAGCAACTGATGCGAGGCGGGCAGCAACCGCAGGCCACTGGCGTGCCTGACCAGCTCATGCTCAACCGTCACCGCGTGCAGGTCCATCAGTGGCCTGTTCATCAGGTTGGTCAGACCACGGAAGTGGTCCAGCCCAAGCTGGAGGCCGGCGGTGGCGGCACCGGGGCGAAACTCGGCGAAGATCACCTCCTGGCCAGCCTGCATGAGCGAGGCCGCCAGATTCAGCGCGGTGGTGGTCGTCCCCAGGCCGCCACGCACGCCCATGACGGCGATGACGGTGGCGCGGCGCGTGCTGACGGCCTGCGCCTGACTCCTGGCGCGGCTGAGCATGGCCTTGACACGGGCGCTGAGTTCCTGGGGGTGGGTGGGCTTGGTCAGGTAATCGTCGGCGCCGGCCTCAAATCCGGCCACCTTGTCTTCCACCAGGGTCTTGGCCGTGAACATGATCACGGGGATATGCGCCAGGCGCGGCACGCTGCGCAGGCGGCGGCAGACCTCAAAGCCGTCCATGTCCGGCATCATCACATCCAGCAGGATCAGATCGGGTGGATGGGCCTCGGCCATCTGCAGGGCCTGCGCGCCGCTCTGGGCGGTGGCGGTCTCATAGCCCTGGCGTTGCAGCATCAATCCGATGAGGGTGAGGCTGTCGCGGTCATCGTCTACGATCAGGATTCTTTCGGCCATGAGCATCTCCAAGCATTCAACGATCAGCCTTCAGCTATTCTGACGAGACAGGCCGGAGGCAGGCTGCAGGCTGACAGCTTTGTGGTACTGTAGCATAGTCTAGCACACTTCGCAAGGACCGCTTAGTACTATAGAGGTCCACTTCCCTCATCTGGCGGTGGGGTCCGCCGGGTCCTCCGCTGCGCTCAGAGCAGCCGCTTCGGCCTGGGCCACCTCGGCAGGCAGGTGCGAAAGCTGAATCTCCGGCCCATCGCAGAAGAGCACGGCGCGCTCCAGCACGTTGCGCAGTTCGCGGATGTTGCCGGGCCAGCGATAGGCTTTGAGCGCGGCCATGGCGCGGGGGTGGACCGAGGTAATGCGCTTGCCCATCTCGCGGCTGGCCTGCTCCAGGAAGGTGGCCACGAACAGGGGCAGGTCGGCGACGCGCTCACGCAGCGGCGGCAGATGGAACTGCACCACGCTGAGGCGGTAATACAGGTCTTCGCGGAACTCCCCCGCCCGCACCGCCGCCGCCAGGTCGCGGTTGGTGGCGGCCATCAGCCGGATATTGACGCGCACCTCGCTGGTGCCCCCCACGCGCATCAACGTCTTGGTCTCCAATACGCGCAACAGCTTGGCCTGCATCTCCAGCTTCATGCTGCCGATCTCGTCCAGAAACAGCGTGCCCCCGTCGGCCAGCTCAATCAGCCCTTTCTTCTGGCGCTTGGCGCCGGTGAAGGCGCCCGGCTCGTAGCCGAACAACTCGCTTTCCAAGAGCTGATCGGGGATGGCGGCGCAGTTGATGGCCATGAAGGCTTTGCCCGCACGCGGGCTGCGGGCGTGGATCGTCCGCGCCAGGACCTCCTTGCCTGTGCCGCTTTCGCCGGTGATGAGCACGCTGAGCGGCGTGGGGGCCACACGCTCAAGTTGCTCGGCCAGGCGGCGCATGGCCGGCGTCTCGCCCACGATCCAGGCGTCGCCACCGCTGCGGCCCTTCTGGCGCAATTGCTCCAGTTCACGCCGCAGGGCCACCGACTCGGCAGCCTTGCTCAGATTGACCAGGAGTTCGGAGGTGTCAAAGGGCTTGGTCAGGTAGTCAAAGGCGCCCAGCTTCATGGCCTGGACGGCGCTATGCACCGCGCCGAAGGCCGTCAGCACGATCACGGGTAGGTCGGCCCGCTGGCGGGTGATGCGTTCCAGGAGCGACAGGCCGTCCCCATCGGGCAGGGCCAGGTCCAGCAGCAGGATGTCCACATGGCGGGTTTCAAGCTGTTGCTCGGCCTGGGCCAGGGTGGTGGCGGCCAGGGTCTCATAGCCCTCATCGGCCAGGATACGCTCCAGGAAGGAGAGCAGGGTCGTTTCGTCGTCAACGATCAGGACAGTTGCGCTCATCGCTCGGCAGCCGGGAGTGTAACGGTGAAAATTGTACCGACACCTTCCCAACTGCGCAAGCTCAGGCTGCCGTTGTGCTGGCCCACAATGCGCCGGGCGATGGTCAGCCCCAGGCCGGTGCCCGTGCGCCGCGTGGTGAAGAAGGGGTCAAAGATGCGTTTCTGCACGGCCTCGGGGATGCCGGGGCCGGTGTCGGCCACCTCCACCTGGAGCGTGGTCTCGGAGGCGCGTTTGAGGGTGATGGACAGGGTGCCGCCGTTGCTCATGGCCTGGATGGCGTTGGCGATCAGGTTGGTGAAGACCTGTTCCAGTTTAGGGCGGTCCCCCAGGCAGGGGGGCAGGTCATGAGCGTAATTGCGCACGACCTGGATGCCCAGCCGATCCAGCTCCCCGGCGCGCCGCGCCAGCACATCGTCCAGCACCTCGTGCAGGGGGCAAGGGGCTAACCGAGGCTCTGAAGCACGCGCCACCGTGAGGATGTCGGCCAGGAGTTGGTTCAGGCGGCGGCTCTCGGCCAGGATCAGGGCGATGGACTCCTGGAGGGGGTCATCGGCGGGCAATTTGCCCGCGATGTACTGAACCCCAGCGCTGATCGCCGCCAGCGGGTTGCGGATCTCGTGGGCGAAAATGGCGGACATCTCCCCCAGGAAGGCCAGCCGGTCCAGGTCGCGATGCTGGTCCTCCAGCGCCCGCCGGTCGCTCAAATCCTGGATGAGGACGAGCGCGCCGCGCCCCGGCCCCCGCAGGGGCGCCGTCCCCAGCATAGCGGGCACCTCGTGCGCGTCGCGGGAGAGCAAGGTGACCTCCAGGCGCGTCCCCGATGGCGTTCCGGCGAGCGCCGCCTGGAGGGCCTCCGCCAGGTTCTGCCGGGCGACGAGCACATCCCCGCTGGCCTGCCCGATCAACTCCTGAGGCTCATAGCCCAGGACGCGGGCGGCGGTGCGGTTGCAGGCGCGGATCACCCCCTGTTGATCCAGCACGAGCACGCCATCGTTCACCGCATCCAGGAGAGCCTGGTTCAGCGCGGCCAGGTCATCGGCGCGCGCCGCCCGCTCCGCCTGCAGCGCTTCGCGGGCCATCCGGCCCAGCAGCGCCTCCAGTGCCGTGCCGATGGCGGCAAGCAGCGCGGTTGAGGCCACATCCGCACCCGGCGAACGCCGCCCGATGAACAGGAGGCCGGAGGCCAGAGGCAGCACCTGCCAGCCGGCCCAGCCGAGAGCGCTGAGCGCCTCCAGCCAGGCGGGCGATGGGGAGATCGGAGATGGGAGATTGGACCCAGAACCCGCCGCTGGCGCCTCCTGCTGCAATTCGCACGTGGGCGGGAGCATGGAAGCCAGTCCCACCGCTGCCCGGAGAGAGAGGGCGGCTGCTGAATGCCTGCCGTCCTCCGCCCTCTGTCCTCCGTCATGGTACAGCGCCACCGCGTCCGCGCCGCAGATCGTGGCGATCAGGTGGAGCGCCCGCTTCAGGTCGTCCTCCGGCGTGAGTGCGGGACCGGCGGCCAGGGCCATGAGCGCGGCCAGCGTGGTGAGTTGCTCGTCCACGCGGGCCAGAGCCTGTTCCAGGCGGCGCGAGACGGTCAGGTCGCGGGCGACGATAAGCGCTGGCCCCTCGGCGGTCACCAGGGTCAGGCGCACATCCACGCGCACGGGGCCGCGCTCCGTGCGCGTGCGCAAGGACACATTGCGGAAGGCGCGGCTGGTGCCGGGCGTAAGCTGGGTCAGCAGGGATGGGGGCACCGTTTGCGCGAACAGGTCACTCAGGGATAACTGGCGCAGTTCAGCCAGCGTGTGGCCGGTCAATTCAACGGCGCTGGCGTTAGCGTCTAGGACCTGGCCCGTGCGGGGGTCCACGCTGAAAACGGCGTCTTCGCTGAGTTGCAACAGTAGCGCCAGGCTGTGACCATCGCGGTCACGGCCCATCAGGCTGGCCCACAGGGCGCGCAACGGAGACTCCGAGAGGGCAGACGCCATTTCCTTATCCCTTAATCCGCTCGGGGCCCAGCTCCTCCTACTTTGCGCAGCGGCGCGGGCAGGATACCCAATGCGCTGCGATACTTGGCGACCGTGCGGCGGGCGATGGAATAGCCCAGCGCCCGCAACTGTTGGGCGATCTGGTCATCGCTGAGCGGCTCAGTCTCCTGGGCAATAATGGATTGGATCACATCTTTGGTGGCGACGCTGTGGTCAAACAGGCGCGAGAGCGGCACAATCTGGCCGGAGGGCAGGGCGATGGTCTTGCCGGCGACGGCGCGGCTGATGGTGGATTCGTGCAGGCCGAGGATGTCGGCGACCTGGGCGCGGGTGAGCGGGCGCAGGTAGCGGTCGCCCTTGAGGAAATAATCGTGCTGGATCTCCAGCAAGACGGCGGCGATGCGATACAGGGTCTGGCGGCGCTGGTTAAGGCACTTGATGAACAGGCTGGCGCGTTCCGCCAGCCTGACGCAGCGTTCTACGCCGGCGACCTCATGCGCCTCCACCTGCGTGCCCTTGGTGATCGCCCGGAACACCGGGTTGACGCGGAACCACTCGCCGCCGATGCTGAAGACCTCGGCTGCCAGCGAGCCATCCCAGTCAATGTACACAGCGATGTCGGGGACGCCGTAGCGGGCGCTATCGCCCACGTGGGGCTCCGTCCCCCGGCCCCAGTAGGCCAGGGCGGGGTAGGGCGTCAGGTTGGAGCGGATAAAGCGGATGGCGGCGCTCACCTCGCGCCGGCGCAGCCCCAGGCGGGCCGCCAGCGCGTCCTCCGCCCGCTTCGTCAACAGGTCCCAGCCCTCTTGCAGCAGCAGGCGGGGGATGGTCACGTCGTGGCCACGCTCGGCCAGGCTGGCGAGTTGGAGCAGCAGGCATTCGCGCACGTTGCGGGCGGCGATGCCGGGCGGTTCCAGGGACTGCAAGGCGGACAAGACGGCCTGGAAGCGCTCCGGCGTGTACCCCCAGCGTTGGGCCTGGGCTTCTATGTCCTCCGGCAGGTAGCCGCGCTCGTCCAGGCTCTCAATCAGCAGGCTGGCCAGGGGCAGGTCCTCGGCGGCCAGCAGGGGGCGGATCTGCTGCATGAGGTCGTCGCGCAGGGAGGGCGGTTGGGGCAGGTCAGCCGCCCAATTCTCGTCGTTTTCGTCATCGCGGCGGGCAGAGGCATAGGAGGGCCACTCCACCTCATAAAGCCGTCGTCCCAGGCGGGCCTGCAGGCAGGTGGGACAGATGGGGGTGGTGAGCCGTGCGCCGCAGCCCCTGCAGCGCACCGCCTCCACGCGCTCCAGGGCCGGGTTCTCGGCCAGTTCCGCCGAGATGGCTTCCTCCAGTTCCAACGCGGACAGGCCCAGGAGGTGAGTGGTCACTACCAGATGCGTGGTGACCTGTGGCCGGGTCTCCAGGTATAAGGTATTCAAGGGATTATCCAAATGTCAGCTCTCGGCGATCCGCTTTGACGACGCATGCCCCAGGACGACGATTCGCCGTTCGTCCTGGATGCTGAGGGTTGATCGCCGATAGCCATAGAATAGCACAGCCGCCGCGACGGGGCAAGTGGTTACACCCTGGTGGATAAGATGCAAGAAGTGTGCCAGGAGGTCAGCCGTCACAGCTCTGGCGAGCGCGTGGCGATGCGCTCCTGAACCAGCGCGATGAACTCAGCCACCGGCATGTTGTCCCGGCGCTGCCCATCGCGCCGGCGCAACGAGACCGTGCCGTTCGTGACCTCCTGCTCGCCCACCACAAGCATGTAGGGCACCTTCATCAACTGCGCCTTGCGGATTTTCGCGTTCATGCGCTCCGGGTCCAGGTCCACCTCGGCGCGGATGCCCGCATCCCGCAGGCGTTGCCCCAGTTGCACGGCGTAGTCGTTCTGCGAGTCCGTGATGGGGATGACGCGTACCTGCTCCGGCGAGAGCCAGACGGGGAAATTGCCCGCGTAGTGCTCCAGCAGGAAGCCGACCAGGCGCTCATGCGTGCTCAGGGGCGCCCGATGGATGCACAGCGGCGTCTCCTCCCGCCCCTCGCGGTTCGTGAACGTCAGGTTGAAGCGCGCCGGCACGGCGAAATCCACCTGGTTCGTCGCCAGCGTGAACTCCTTGCCGATGGCGCTCCAGATCTGCACGTCAATCTTCGGCCCGTAGAAGGCCGCCTCGTCGGGCACCTCCACAAAGGGCACGCCGCCGTGGCGCATGGCGCTGCGCACCATCTCCTCCGTCTTCAGCCACAGCCGCTCGTTATCCACGTACTTCTTGCCCAGGCCGCGCTTATGGTGCGTGCTCAGCCGCATCACGTAGCGGTCCAGCCCGAATAGGCGGAAGTACTCCAGATACAGGGAGACGACGCCCAGGAACTCTTGCTCAAATTGCTCCTCGGAGCAGTAGATGTGCGCGTCGTTCATTTGCATGGAGCGCACGCGCAGCAGGCCAAACAGTTCGCCCGCTTTCTCATAGCGGTAGCACGTGCCGTATTCGGCCAGCCGCAGCGGCAGGTCGCGGTAGCTGCGCGGCTTGCTGGCGAAGATTTTATGATGGAAGGGGCAGTTCATGGGCTTGATGTAATAGCGCACGCCTTCCAGTTCCATCGGCGGGTACATGCTCTCGGCGTAATAGGGCAGGTGGCCGCTGCGCAGGAAGAGCGCCTCCTTGGTGATGTGGGGCGTGCGCACGCGCTGGTAGCCGGCCCTATACTCCATCTCCTTGGCGAGCTTCTCCAGTTCCTCAATGAGGATCGCGCCACGCGGCAGCCAGAGCGGCAGGCCCGGCCCCACCTCTTCGTCAAACATGAAGATCTCCAGGTCCTTGCCCAGCTTGCGGTGGTCGCGCTTCTTGGCCTCTTCCAGCCTGTGCAGGTACTGCTCCAGTTCCTGCCGGTTGCGCCAGGCCGTGCCGTAGATGCGCTGGAGCATGGGCCTGTTCTCGTCGCCACGCCAATAGGCCCCGGCGACGCTGAGCAGCTTGAAGGCGTCGGGTGGGATCTGGCCGGTGTGCTCCAGATGCGGCCCGCGACACAGGTCCTCAAAGCCATCGTGGCGGTATGTGCTGATAACGGGCCGCTCGTCCGTCTCGTTGCCGTACTCATCACTCCCGCCCTGCGCCAGGCCCTCAATCAACTCCAGCTTATACGGCTGGTCCTTGAACAGGTCACGCGCCTCCTCCGCGCTGACCTGGCGGTAGATAAACGGGTATTTGCCGGCGATGATCTGGCGCATACGCTTCTCAATCTTCTCCAGGTCTTCGGGCGTAAACGTGCGCGGGTGGCCCTGCTCGTCCTTGCCCAGGTCAAAGTCGTAGTAGAAGCCGTTTTCAATCGGCGGCCCGATGGCGATCTTGGCGTCCGGGTAAAGCTCAAGCACGGCCTGCGCCATGACATGCGCCGCCGAGTGGCGCAGCCGATACAGGAAGTCATCCTGCCCGTTTGACGGATTATGGTTCCCCATGGTCATCCCTCCTTAACAATATCTAAACAAGAAGCCCCTTGCCGATTGGGGCGAAGGGGCTTCGCGGTTCCACCCAACTTACTCATCCACCCAAAACGCGATGGATGAGCATCTCTCAGGCCGCTAACGGAGCCAGCCGGGGCGCCATACTCTCCTGACGGATTTGAGGCGCCCGCTCGCGGGGGGTTTTCCGTGGGTATCCACGAGGCGGGCTTTCAGCCACTGACCCACCCTCTCTGGCGCTTCCACACCACGTACTCGTCCCGGTCAACGCTTTGCGCTATTGTGTGTGAGATTATAGCACAAGCTGGTCGGAAATTCAAGGGGCTGTTTCCCCTGTGCCCTGGCCGGCGACCTCGGAAATGACCTCCTCGGAGATCAGAAATAGCGGATCGGCGATGCGCTCCAGCGATTTGGCCAGTTGGGCCTGATAATCCGGATTGAAGAAGGCTTTCTCAAAGGTCTCCATGTCCGGGAAATAAGCCTCGGTCATATAGCGATAGGGCGCCTGTTCCTGCCGCCAGGCGCGCGTGATGACGTAGAAGTCGCTTTTCAGGATGCCCGGAATGGACATGTTCGCCCTCTGGTGCGTGGTTGTGCGCCAGCGGATGAACTCCTCGTGATCGGCGCCGGGCGGCAGGTTGTACAGAACAGTGAGTTTAATCATGGTGGGATTCCTCCCGCGTTTCTAAGAGACTCAATAGATCACAGATTTATCCCCCACCCCAGCCCTCCCCCACACTGGGGGAAGGGGGTAGTTTCCCTCCTCCTGAATGGGGGAGGGGCAGGAAGGGGGTGACACTTCAATCTCACCCCTTCACTGTGCTCAGGGTTAGGGCTTCAGCACCTCGCTGCGCTCGCTCAGAATGACAGGGCATCGGCTCTTAAGCTTTCACCACCAACGCATGGTCAAAGCCGGTGAGGTTGCGCACACCCGATGCGGTGACTACCACGATATCCTCAAGGCGCACACCGAACTGCCCCACTAGGTAAACACCCGGCTCAATGCTAAACACCATGCCTTCTTCCAGCACAGTGGGTGACCCAGCCATGATCCAGGGTGGCTCGTGGCCGTCCAGCCCCAGGCCATGGCCGGTGCGGTGAACGAAGTAAGGCCCGTACCCCGCCGCCTCCAGGGTACTGCGGGCCACACGGTCAATCTCCCCGGCGGCCACGCCGGGCCGCACCGCCGCCATGGCCCGCTGATTGGCCTGATACACCGCCTCATACGCCCGCAGGAACGCCGGGGACGGCTCGCCCAGGTGGACCATGCGCGTGATGTCGGACTTGTAGCCGTCCAGGGTGGCGCCGATGTCAATGATCACCGCATCCCCCGGTTGCAGCCGCCGCTGGCCGCTATGATGGTGCGGATAGGCGCCGTTGGGGCCAGAGGCGACGATGGCGAAGTCTACGGCTTCCGCGCCGTCCTGGCGGAAGGCCGCCTCTGCTGCCCAGGCCACCTCCAGTTCGCTCACGCCGGGGCGACAGGCCTCTATCGCCGCCTGCATGGCCCGGTCCGCCTGGGCCGCTGCCCGCGCCAACGCCTCAATCTCCTCTGGGGATTTGCGCTGGCGCAGGGGCGCGATCAGCGTGTCCGCGGCCACCAACATCTCAGGCGCAGCCACCGCCTGCAAGTGCAACAGGAAATCGGCCCGCATGGCTCCATCCACGGCCAGCGCGCGCAGGCGGGGGAATACCGCCAGGGCCTGTTGCAACGCCTGGCGTGGCCCCTCAGCATCCGCCCAGGCGATCAGTTCCACCGAGGTATGGGCTGCCATCTCTTCGCGGTTAAGGGCAGGCACAACCAGGCGCACCGTCTCCTGGCCGATCAGGAGCAGACACAGCCGCTCGTCGGCGTGGGGCGCGAAGCCCAGCAGATAGCGCATGTTCGTGGTTGGGCCAATCGCCACCAGGTCCACGCTCTGCTCTCGCATCCGCGCCTGAAGGGCTTTCAATCGTTCTTCACCTGGCATCATGGGTTCTCCTCAATCTCTTTGATTCACCTCTGTCCCTGTCGTAGCAGCTTCGTGGCCCCCTCATCTATAGCCAGCGATACCGGATCAAGGACGACGCCGTACAGTCGCCGGGCATCGGCAACGCTCAACAGCCCATGGCGCACGTCCGCCTGGACAAGCGCGGGGTCGCGGGTCAGGGGGTCGCCGTAGCCACCGCCCACGCCCGTGACCAGGCGGGCCATGTCTCCCCGCTGCAAAGGGTAACGCGCCAGCTTCCCGCGCCGTATAGCAGGCGCGGTCGCCCCGGCGGGATAAATCTCAACGGCGTTCGGCGACCCCTCCTGGCCACCGCCCGCGCCCCAGGGCGGGTAGCGATGGCGGCCAAAGGTGGCGGTCAGTTCGGCCCGTTCACACAAGATGCGGTAATCGCGCACCAGGCCGAAGCCGCCCCGGTAGCGCCCGGCCCCGGCGGGTTGGGTGTTGAAGCTGAACTGCTCTACCAGGATGGGGTAGCGCGCCTCGCACACCTCCACCGGCATAATATAGGTCTCGCCATCTCCGGCGACAACCAGCCCGCTCTCCCCGTCGCGGGTCGCCGTCGCCCCCCAGCCCCCGGCCTGTGGCTCCACCAGCACGAACGGGCCGCGCTCCGCATCCACGCCGCTGATGATCGTGCCGCATACGCTCAAAGAATGGCCCACCGGCAACCGATCCTGAGCGACGGGGAAGAGCGCCTGCCAGATCAGATCGCTGACGTAGGCCCCCGTCTCCCAGTAGGTGGACACGGGCGCAGGGCGCTGGGCCGTGAAGATCGTCCCTTCCGGGCAAACCACCCGCAGTGGACGGAAGATGCCCTCGTTATTGGGGAAATGGGGGTCAATGATCGCCTTGAAGATCTCGCGGCAGGCCACCTGCAGGCCCGTCCAGGTGGTGTTGATCGGCCCCCGCGCCTGGGGCGCCGAGCCGGTGAAATCGGCAATAAAGGCATCGGGCCGGACCGTGACCCGGACGCATACGCGCAGGGCTTCATCGCTTAACCCATCGTCATCAATCCAGTCCTCAGCGGTGTATTCCCCTGCTGGCAACTCGGCCAGCCGCGCCAGAGCCACCTGCGCCCCCCGCTCCAGCAACAGCGCAGTGGCTTCGCGCAACGCGGCCACGCCGTACTTGCGGCAGACTTCCATCACCCCGCGCTCACCCACGCGCAACGCGGCGACGCTGGCATACAGGTCCCCCAGTGTCATCTGCGGCAGGCGCACGTTGGCGGCGATCAGGTCTATCAGGCTGGGGATAGGCTGCCCCTGGCGGTAGAGTTGGATCGCCGGGAGTTGTAGCCCCTCCTGGTAGACCTCCGTTGCATCCGTCGTCCAACTCCCGGCCGCCATCCCGCCCAGGTCCGTCCAGTGGGCCTTGTTGGCGGCGAAGGCGACCAACTCGCCCTCATAGAAGATCGGCGCGATCAGCACGACATCGGAGAGATGCGTGCCGCCGCCGATATAGGGGTCGTTGGTGGCGTAGATGTCACCGGGGCGCATCGCCGCCGCGCCGAACTTCTCCAGGATAGCGCGGACGGCGAAGCCCAGGCAGCCGATGAAGCCCGGCACGCCCTCCGCCTCGGCGATCAACTCGCCCCGGTCGCTGAGCAGCCCACAGGCGCAGTCCAGCACCTCGTAGATGATCGGGCTTTGGCTGGTGCGCCCCAGCGTGATGAAGCTCTCCTCTGCCGAGGCGCGCAGCATCTCGGCGATGATGTCCAATGTGAATACGTCCACCCTCAAGGCGGAACCTATCCTCTGGCGACCTGATTAGAGACAGGCAAAGGCGAGGCAAACAGGCCCCAGGCAGCCACTTCCTCCTCGGGCGGCGCCTGGCTGCCCCACTTCCGGCTGGGGGTCCAGCCGAAGCGTTGTGCCAGTTCTGCCAGGAACTCGGCGTATTTGAAGGGGGCCAGGACGGCGTCAATCACAGGCACGCCCAGCGCCTCCTGCATCCGCTCATGGAAGCCGTACTCCGCCGTGCAGCCCAGAATGAGCACCTCTGCCCCATCCTCCTCCACCGCCTGGCGCCCCTCGCTCAGCAGGCGATTGCAGGTGCGCTCCTGATCGGCCTGAAAATCATGCACGCCCAGTTCCAGCGGGCGCATGGAGACCAGGCGGTGGCCATGCCCGTACAGGCGCACGTTCTCGGTCATCTTAGGGATCCACTTGCGCCGGCCCACGAGCACCGAGAACGTATTCCCCAGCGCGCTGGCGATGGCTGTGGCCGACTGGCAGGGCGCGGTCACGATAGCACGCCCGGATACCTCCCGCGCCTCGCGCAGCCCGACATCGTAGAAACAACCGATGACCACTGCGTCGTAGGCATTGGCCGCCTGGCGGCTCAGATGCACAATGTCGGCGACCACCAGCCCCTCATAAGCGTGATACTCCAGATGGCGGGGCCGGTCAGGCGGAAGGGAGACCACATCCACCTGCGTGCCTGTGCGCTTGGCCTCGTTGAGGATCTTCGTCGTGTCCGCATCAAACACATCGGTCCCGACAGGGTTGATCCATAAGATACGCATGAATCCCTCCTTGCTGTAGGGGCGCACAGCCGTGCGCCCCTACAACAGCACACCGATGTCTGCCAGTGATGGATGACAGAGGACCGAATGGTTCCGTTGTCTGTCCTCCGTCTCCCGCCCTACTGACGCCGCCCGTTGACGAACCGCTCCACAGCCAGCGTGACCGGATTCAGGACCACGCCGTAGTCCCGCTCGGCCATCTCCAATGTGATGTAGCCATTCTTCACATCGTTCTGCACCTCTTCCACAGGCCGCTCCAGCGGGTTGCCGTAGCCGCCGCCCGTGCCGGTGATCAGGCGGGCCACATCCCCCTTCTTCAGGTGATAACGGGCCGTCTTGCCGAAGATGTCCGGCTCGCGCCCATCGGCGAAGATGATCTTGGTGTAGTTGCGCGACCCCGGCTGGCCGCCCACCATGCCCCAGGGGAGGAACTTGTGCCGTCCGAAGGTGCCGGTGAACCAGGCCTCCTCCGCCGTGATGCGGTAATCGCGCACCAGGCCGCGCCCCCCGCGATAGCGCCCCGCGCCGCCGTCGGTGATGTCAAAGCCATACTGGTCCACCAGCACGCCATAGCGCGTCTCGCACACTTCCACCGGGATGACGTAGGTCTCGCCGTCCCCCACACACACCAGCCCGTTCTCCCCATCCTTGGTGGCGCCGGCGCCCCAGCCGCCCGCCTGCGGCTCCACCAGCAAGAACAGTTCGCCTGTATCGGGGTGCAGCCCGGCCAGCACCACACCACACACGCTGAGGAAATGCCCGGCGGGCAGGCGGTGGGGCAGGACGGGTGCCAGCGCCTTCCAGATCAGGTCGGCAGCGTAGAGCATAGTCTCCCAGTAGGTGGACACAGGCGCCGGGCGGTTGCAGGTGAAGATCGTCCCATCCGGGCAGACCACCTCCAGCACGCGGAAGCAGCCCTCGCTGGCGGTGATGGAGGGGTCCGTCATGGCCATGAGCATGGCGCGCGCTGCCGAGTGCAGGCCGGTGCGGTTGCAGTTCACCGGGCCGGGCACCTGGGGGTGTGTCCCTGTGAAGTCGCAGATCAGCTTCTCCGACGTGACCGTCACTTTGACGCAGACCCGGAAGGGGCCGTTGCCGATGCCGTCATCGTCAATCCAGTCCTCGGCCTCATACACGCCCGGCGGGATCTTGCGCAGTTCCTGGCGCGTCATCTGCTCGCTATGGTCCATGAGCACCTCAATCCCCGCCAGCACCTTATCCACGCCGTACTTGTCACACAACTCGCGGAAGCGGCGGTCGGCGATGCGCAGCGAGGCTGCCTGGGCGTACATGTCGCCGATGGTCATATCGGGCGTGCGCACGTTGGCGCGGATGAGATCGATCAGGCTCTGGATGGGCCGGCCCTCCTCAAAAATCTTGATACAGGGGAACTGCAAGCCCTCCTGGAAGACCTCGGTGGAGTCGGTGGTCCAGCTCCCGGCGGCCATGCCGCCTACCTCGGTCCAATGCCCCTTGTTGGCGGCGAAGGCCACGATCTTGCCCTCATAGAAGATGGGCGCGATCAGGGTCACATCCGATAGGTGGGTGCCCCCGCCGCTGTAGGGGTCGTTGGTGATGATGATGTCGCCGGGCTTCAGCCCCTGCGGGCCGAACTTCTCCAGCACGCTGCGCACGCCGAAGTCCAGCGTCCCCAGGAACAGGGTGACGCCATTGCCCTGGGTGATCAACCGCCCCTGCGCATCCGTCAGGCCGGTGGCGTAGTCCAGCACCTCGTAAATGATCGTGCTCATGCTGGTGCGCTGCATGGTCACGAACATCTCATCCCCGATGGCCACCAGGGCCTCTTTAATGATCTCCAGGGTGAAGGGATCAACGCTATTCTGCTGTGCCATACTCGTCCTCCTTACGCAGCCATCTCAATGTGCAGGAAGCCATAGATGTCCTTGGTCACCTGCTGGTCGGGGAAGACCACCGTGGTGGAGGCAGGCTCCTCAATCACCAGCGGGCCGCGCAAGGTGATGCCCACCGGCAACAGGTCGCGCTCATAGATGGCGGCCTGGTGGAAGCCCAGTTCGTCAAAGTTGACGCGCCGCTCGCCCTTGCGCGCCGCCTCCAGGCGGGTGCCTGTGCCATCCAGCGGCTTCAGCGCGGGCTTCTTCACCCGCCCCAGCGCCGTCAGATGGTAGTTCACCAACTCCACCTTCGTATCCAGGCGGAAGGTGTAGGTGTGCTCGTGCAGTTGGTGGAAGCGCTCGTTGATCTCCGGCATACTCTCTGCCGTGATCTTGCCCCCAGGCAGGGGGACTTTCACCGTGTGCTCCTGCCCCAGGTAGCGCATGTCGGCAAAGCGCTGGAAGACCATATTGTCCGGGCTGACATGCTGCGCAGCCAGGTCCTCCGCCGCCTGCGCCTCCATCTCGGCGAAGATGGCGTTCAGCGTCTCCGGCCTGACCTGATCCGTGCGGGTGATCAGGGTACGGATGTAGTCCTGGCGCAGGTCGGTCATGAGCATCCCCCAGGCGGAGAACACCGCTGGCTGCACGGGAATGATGACCTTCTTGACGCGCAGTTCGCGCATGAGCGCCCCTGCGTGCATGGCCCCGCCGCCGCCGAAGGCCACCAGGACGAAATCGCGCGGGTCGTAGCCCCGCCGCACCGAGACCAGCTTGAGCGCGTTGACCATATTGGCATCGGCCAGGCGGATGACGCCCATTGCGGCCTGCTCCACACTGATGTGGAAGGCATCGGCAATCGGCTGCAACGCTTTCCGTGCCTTCTCCACATCCAGGGGGATCTCGCCTCCCAGGAAGTAGTCCGGGTTGATGCGTCCGGCGACGACGTTGGCGTCGGTGACAGTTGGCTCGCTCCCGCCCCAGCCGTAGCAGGCCGGGCCGGGGTCGGCCCCGGCGCTCACCGGCCCGATGCGCAGTGCACCGGCCTTATCCATCCAGGCGATAGAGCCGCCGCCCGCACCGATCTCCACGATGTCCACCGTCGGCGCCAGGATGGGGTAGCCGGCGAAGTTGCGCCGGTACTCAATCTTGTACTCGGTGGTGATCTTGGGCGTGCCGTTCTCCACCAGCGAGGTCTTGGCCGTCGTCCCGCCGATGTCCAGCGAGATCACGTTGCGCTCGCCGATGAGTTCGCCGATCACCGCCGCGCCGATCACCCCGGCTACCGGCCCGCTCTCCACCAGGTTGATGGGCGCCTGCTTGCCCCGCTCAAAGGTGGCGATGCCGCCGTTAGACTGCATCACGTGATAGACCTTGCCCATCCCCATGCCCGCCAGGTCCCGCTCCAGCCTGTCCAGGTAACGGCTGGCGATGGGGAGGACATAGCTGTTCAGCACCGCCGTGTTGGTGCGCTCGTACTCGCGCCATTCCTTGGTCACCTGGTGCGACAGGGTCACGGGGATGTCAGGAGCCAGTTCGTTGATGATCTCACCGCACTCCATCTCATGGCTGGGGTTGGCATAGGAGTGCAGGAAGCACACCGCGATGGCCTCCACGCCCTCTGCCCGGCAGCGCTCCACCGCCCGGCGCACGTCCTCCGGGTTAAGCGGCTGCAGTTCCTCCCCCTTGTAATTGACCCGCTCGGCCACCTCAAAGCGCAGGGTGCGCGGCACGAAGGGCTTGGGCTTGGTGTAGTACATGTTGTAGATGTCCGGGCGGTTGGCGCGACCGATCTCCAGGACATCGCGGAAGCCCTTGGTGGTGATCAGCGCCGTCTTGGCTCCCTTGCGCTCGGTGAGCGCGTTGATAATGATAGTGGAGCCGTGCACAAAGAAGCCGGTGTCGGCGACAGGCAAGCGGGCCTTGCGCAGCGTCTCAATCACCCCCTCGGCAAAATTGGCCGGGGTAGTGGAGGCTTTGGCCACGCCCACCTCCCCTGTGGCTTCGTCCAGATAGACCAGGTCTGTGAATGTACCGCCGATGTCACTTGCTACGCGCAGCATATCCAGTCTCCTTTCTAAATAACGGTGCTCACGGATTCGCCTTGTGGGTAGGGGCGCAACGCGCTGCGCCTCTGCTCTGATGACAGGGGCTGGGGGTACAGGTGACAACGCACCAGGTGCCCCCGGCCCACCTCCACCATGACCGGGTCCACCTGCCGGCACACGTCCATGACGAACGGGCAGCGCGTGTGGAAGCTACAGCCACTGGGGACGTTCACCGGGCTGGGGATCTCGCCGGTGGAGATGACCTTCTGGGGTTTGAGCGCTTCCTCCTCCGCCGAAACCACCGGGATGGAGGAGAGCAACATCTGGGTGTAGGGGTGCAGGGGGCTTTGGAAGAACTCCGCCGCCTCGGCCACCTCGCAAATCTTGCCCAGGTACATGATGGCCACCCGCGAGGCCACGTTGCGCATCAGGCTCAGATCGTGGGTGATGAACAGGTACGACAGGTGAAACTCCCGCTGCAAGCGCAGCAACAGGTTGATCGTCTTGGCCTGAACCGAGACATCCAGCGCGGAGGTCGGCTCATCCAGGATGACCAAGGACGGCTCTGTCGCCAGGGCACGGGCAATCGCCACGATCTGCTTCTCCCCACCGCTGAGCATGTGAGGGTACTTGTACATATACTCCGGCGGCAGGCCCACGATCTCCAGCAAGTGGATGACCTGCTCCAGCCGGTTCTTGTCCGGTTGATGGATGCGCAGGGGCATCTCCAAAATCTGTTTGATGCTCTGCCTGGGGTTCAGGGACGATCCCGGATCCTGAAACACGATCTGGATGGCCTTGCGCAGGTGCAGGGGGCGCTGTTTGCCGTTCTGGAACAGGTCCTCGCCGCGGAAGCGAATGCTCCCGGCGGTGGGCCGGTACATGCCCACCACCGTATAGGCCACCGTGCTCTTGCCGGAGCCGCTCTCCCCAACCAGGCCGAAGGTCTCCCCTTCGCGCACGGCGAAGGAGACGCTATCCACTGCCTTGACCGTGATGGGCTGGCCGCGGCTCAGCCAGCCTGTGCGACCCACCACGAAGTATTTCTTCAGGTCGCTGACAGTGAGGATGTCGTCGGTCATGGCGCCTGGCCCTCCTGCCTGGCTTCGCCCCGATCCCGGTAAAGGAAGCAGGCCACAGCATGGCCGTTGCCCACGTGGTAGGCTGGGGGCTTCTCGGTGCGGCAGATGTCCATGACGTGCGGGCAGCGCGGATGGAAGCGGCAACCTGGAGGCGGGTCGCGGTAGTCAGGAATGCGCCCGGGGATGCCGCTGGCGATGCCGCCGCCGGTGAGGCGCGGGACGGTGCTGAGCAGGGCCTGGGTGTAGGGGTGCAGGGGCTGGGAGAACAGCGTCTCTGTCGCCGCCACCTCTACTATGTTCCCCGCGTACATGACGTACACGCGGTCGGTCATCTCGCGCACGATGCCCAAGGTGTGGGTGATCAGGATAATAGAGGTGTTTTTCTCCTCCACCAGCCGTCGCAGCAGCCGCAGGATCTGGTCCTGAATGGTCACATCCAGCGAGGTGCCCGGCTCATCGGCGATGAGCAACTCTGGGCCGGTGGTCAGGGCCATGCTGATGCACACCCGCTGGCGCATCCCCCCGCTGAGCTGGATGGGATAGCTGCGCAACAGCCGTTCGGGGTCGGCCAGGGCCACCTCCTGCAGTGCCTTCATTGCCCGCTCATGCACCTCCTGCCGCGACAAGGGCCTGCCATTGGGCGCGGCGTGGGCGATCACCGTGCCCAACTGCTCGCCGATGCTGAACACCGGGTTCAGCGCCGCCGTCGGGTCCTGGAAGATCATGGAGATGCCCCGCCCACGCACGTTCCTCAGCTCGTCAGCGCTCATTTTGAGGATGTCGCGGCCCTTGAAGTAAATCTCGCCCCTGGGGATGAGCGCGGGGGGCATGGGGAGCACGCGCAGGATGGCCTTCATCATAGTGGTCTTGCCGCAGCCCGTCTCGCCCACCAGCCCGACCTTCTCGCCACTGAACATATGGAAATTAACGCCATCCAGCACCTTCAAGCGCCCGCCGTACACGGCGAACTGGACGTAAAGGTCGCGGACATCCAGCAGCAGCGGCCCAACGCCCATCTCACACCCCCTCCGCTGCGAACATGTCGCGCACGCCGTCGCCCAACAGGTTGAAGCCCAGAACGACGACCACAATTGCCAACGCCGGAAACACGGCGATCCACCACTGGTCGGGCAGGTAGCGCGCCCCGTCCGCCACCATCGTCCCCAGGCTGGGTTCCGGGGGCTGCACCCCCAGCCCCACAAAGCTGAGCATGGAGCCGATGATGATCACCCAGGCCATGTCCAGGCTCATCTTGGTGAACACGGGGGAGAGCGTGTTGGGCAGGATTTCGCGGAAGAGGATGTGGGCGGTGCTGGCGCCGGTGATCTCGGCGGCGGTGACAAAGTACTCGTTGCGCAAGGCGCTGGTCAGGCTGTACACCAGCCGCGTGTACCAGGGCCACCACATCAGCGAGACCGCCAACATGCCGTTCCACAGGTTCGGCTCCAACACCGAGGCGACCGCCAGGGCCAGGATCAGGGGGGGCACGCCCAGGAAGATGTCAGTGATGCGCATGATGAGGGTGTCTATCCAGGTGCCGTGAAAGTAACCGGCGATCAGCCCCAGGAGCACGCCCGGCGGCACGACCAGGGCCAGCACCACCACGCCCATCAACAGCGATGAGCGCAGGCCGAAGATGATCCGGCTCAGGATGTCTCGCCCGATCTGGTCCGTGCCGAACAGGTGTTGCAGGCTGGGAGGTTTCTTGGCGTTGGCGAAGTCGGTGAACGGCCCGGCGTGCCGGGGATAAGGTGCCACCACCGGCGCAAACACGGCCAGAAGCACCAGTACCACCACCGTCACCAGCCCCACGATAGACAGCGGGTTGCGCGAGAACTTGTACCAGGCCCGGCCCAGGTTCTCGCGGCGGCTTTCACGTTCCAATTGTCGGATCTGCTGAGCTGTGAACGTCCGGGTGAGGTCCAGACTCACCTGTGCCTGTTCAGCCATCTCACTCACTCCTTGCTGCCCGCAACCGGATGCGCGGGTCCAACTGGGCCACGATCACGTCCACCAGGATGTTGGCCAGGATGAAGGCCGCCCCCAACACCAGGATCACCGCCGAGATCGCGTTGAGGTCCTTGTGCAGCATGGCCGTCATGCCGTAGCGCGCCAGCCCCGGCCAGTTGAAGATCAACTCCACCAGGAAGGCAATGCTCAGCGTGGCGGCGATGTCCAGCCCCAGGATGGAGACGGTGGGGATGAGCGAGGGCTTGAGCAGGAAGCGCCCCATAACGATGCGTTCGGGGACCCCCAGGGCCCGCGCCGCCGCAATGTAATCCTTGTTCAGGTTATCCGCCATGCTGGCGCGGGTGATACGCGCCTCCTGCGCAATAGAGCCCATGGCCAGCGACAGCGCGGGCAGCACAATGTGCTTGAGCGCGTCCGCGAACGTCCCCACCTGCCCGGCCAGGAGCGCGTCCAGCGTGATCAGCCCGGTGATCGTGGGCGGCGCAGGGACATTTTCACTCAGCCGGCCAATGATGGGGAACCATTTGAGCGTGAAGCCGAACAGCAGCACAAACAGGATGGCGAAGACAAACGAGGGTGTGACCACCCCGGCATAGGAGAACAGGCGCACCAGGTTGTCAATCCAGGTGTCCTTATAGCGCGCCGAAAGCGTCCCCAGGCCGATCCCGCCCACCGCCGAAAGCACGCCGGAAAACAACACCAACTCCAGCGAGGCCGGGAAAAACTCCTGGATATCCCTGGTCACGGGCCGCTGCGTCACCAGTGACAGGCCGAAATCACCCTGGAGGGCATCGCGCAGCCAGTAGCCATACTGCACCACCAGCGGCTGGTCCAGGTGCATCTGCGCCCGCAGGCGGTCCACCACCCACTGTGGCGCCCGCGCCCCCACCGCCATCCGCGCCGGGTCGCCGGGCATCACCCGCGCGATGATGAAGATCACAATGGACAGCCCAAACAAGACGAAAACAGCGTGTACCAGACGGCGAACCAGAAAACTGAGTAACGACATCTTCCCCTCAATCCAGTAGGGGCGAGGCGCCGCCTCGCCCCTACATTGTCTATCCCTCCTCCGTTCTCTATGGGCAATCCACGCCGATATGCGCCGCGAAGAGCTGATAGCCCATCACCACGCTGCTCTCGCCTCGCGTCGCCGGCCAGTCCACGCAGGTGCGGTAGGCGTGCTTCTCCACCTGGTCGTAGATGAAGATGGAGGGCGCCAGTTCGGCGATCTGCTGCTGGATCTTGGCGTACTTGGCGAAGCGCTCATTCTGATCCAGCGTGGCCAGGGCGTCCTCAATGGCCGCATCCAACTCCTTATCCTGCAGCCACTCGTTCTGCTGCCAGGTGCCCGTAGTGCTGGAATGGTAGCGCTGCTTCAGCATCAGCCCTGCCTCCGGCAGGTCCGAGGAGACGTAGATGGTGGCGATGTGCGGCGCGGTCTCCAGCTTGCTGGTGTTCTCCACCATGCTCAGCCAGGGGACCTTGACCACATTCACCTTGATGCCGATGTCCGCCATGTTGGACTGGAACAGCAGTGCCCACTTCTCCTCATCGGGCACCTCGGCTACCCAGTGCACATCCACCGGATACTTGTCCAGTTCGTTGGCGTACTTGCACTGGGCCAACTCCCCCCGGGCCTTATCCAGGTCGCGGTGGAAGGTGAACACGTTGGGGTCGTGCCCGGCCAGCGTGGCCGGCACCGGCCCGACCATCTGCTTCGTGCCCGGCCATTCCAGGCTGACCGCTGCCTCATAGTCAAAGGCCCAGGCCATGGCGCGGCGGCAGTGGATGTCGTCCGTGGGCGGCTTCTTGGTGTTGACCATGTAGTAGAACGACGACATGGAGGGCAGGGCGGCGATCTTCACGCCCTCAATCTGCTCCAGGGCCTTGTAAGCTTCAAAAGATTGCCACTGGTCGGAGATCTCCAGCTCCTTGTTCTCCATCAGGCTGCGCACGGTGACGGCCTCGGTCGTGCCGATGAAGCGCACCTCATCGGGGGCATTGGGGTGAAACTGGCCCCACCAGTCGGTGAACTTCTCCATGAGGAGATACTGCTCCAGGGGGAACTCCTTGACCATATACGGCCCGGAGCCGGCGTCGTGGGTCTGCAACCACTCCTTGCCGTAGTCGCCGTTCTCGCCATATGGCCCTTCCGGCTTGGTGTTCTGACGCACCAGGGCCTCGTTGACGATGTACAGGCGCACCAGGCTGGGCAGGAACAGCGCGCTGGGCTTCTCCAGCTTGAACTCCACCGTGGCGTCATCCACTGCCCGCACGCTGGCGACCCCGGGCGTGACCAAATAGGCATAGCCCTCGCCGATGGTCTTCAGACGGTTGAAGCTGTACACCACGTCGCTGGCCTTAAGCGGCGTGCCGTCGTGGAACTTCACCCCCTTGCGCAGATGGAAGGTATAGGTCAACCCATCCGGGGACACGTCCCAACTCTCCGCCAGCCAGGGGTCAATGCCGCCCTTCGCGTTGGGGAACACCAGCGTATCGTACAGGTTCGCCAGCGAAGTGGAGCCTACGTAGTCGCTGCCCACGGCGGGGTCAATGCGGTTCGGCCACGCGAACGTAATCCGCAGGACGCGCTTCTTCGCCGGGGCCTGCGTGGCGGCGGGTGCCTGAGTCGCCGGGGCCAGCGTGGCCGCGGGCGCTTGCGTGGGGGGCGCAGGCGTGGCCTGGGGCGCACACTGCGTGGCCAGCAGGCTGAACACGCTTAAAAGGACACCGAGGACAATCAAGGGTTTGCGTGCCATGCTCATCTCTCCTCCTTCTTTTTCTAGCATCCTGGACGGCTGAAGCCGGCGCCGGGCTAATGAAGTTTAACTTTTGCGTTAGCCCGGTCGGCTTGCACGGTGCAAACGCACCGGCGACCGTCTGTATAGACGGCCTTCATGACCTGATTGAACCTATAACGGCGTCCCTCAATAAGCCTACCTCCTTTCACCCCAAAGCTAATCCGTGAGTACCTCTCGCTCTGGTGTCTTCCGCAGGTCTGCGTCGTGCGCTAGGCGCGCGACTGCATCGCCCGCGCCCAAATGACCACACATGGATCCTCGCCTGGATTGCTCCAGGTGTGGGGCTGGAGCGCATCGTAGTGGATGCTATCACCAGTAGCTAAAGTGAATTGCTCCCCCCCCACTGTGACAGTTAACTTTCCGGCGAGCACAAAGGCGAACTCCTCACCCGCGAACAGCGCCATCTGGCGGGGGGGCATGTGCGGCTCCAGCGTCACCCGCTCTACCTCCAGCCGGTTGCTCCCCTCCGGGGTAAGCGGCAGGCGTTCCGCAGCGGTGGCCGGGGGCAGGTGATCCGGCTCCCCTTCGGCGCGCATCACATAGGCCGCCTCTCCCTCGGTCTCAAAAAAGGTGCGCACACCCACATTCAAGGCTTTGGCGATGCCCATCAAAGTCGCCAGCGAGGGGGTGGTCTTATCCCGCTCCACCTGGGACAGATAGCTGATAGAGAGGTTGGTCCTCTCGCTCAGATCTGCCAGGGTCAGCCCCTGCTCAGTGCGCAACGCCTTGATCCGTTCGCCTATGCTCTGTGCCACCGGCAGCTACACGTTTCTTTTGGATATCCCTCAAATAAACAGACCCAGGCCAGGCCTGAGAGTTGCGGACAGGTCGGCCAGGGTCTTGTCAAAACAGCGAGGGCGAGATCAACGCTACCGCGACCACCGGCTGGTTGCTGCGGTTCTCCAGCCGGTGCTTCACCGTTGACTTAAAATAGACGCTGTCCCCCGGATACAGGTCGTAGAATGTATCGCCAATGCGCAGCCGCAGGACACCTTCCAGCACATAGATAAACTCCTCGCCCATATGGGCCCGGAACTCATCGGTGGGGAGGGCCTCATTGGCGGGCCGGATCGTCAGGAGGAAAGCCCCCAGGGCCGCGTGGGAAAACTTCGCCGAGAGCACGGAATAGGTGATCGCCGATCCCTCAAAATGTACACTCTCGCGATTCGTCCAGCGCGTCACTTTGGTGGCATTCGTGCCATCCGGGAAGAAATCCGTGACTTTGACGTCCAGCGCCTGAGCGATGGCATACAACATGGACACAGAGGGGGCGGCTTTGTTGCGCTCAAGCTGGGAGAGGAAGCCGGGCGTACAGCCGCTGCGCCGGGCCACTTCTTCCAGCGTCAGCCCGCGCTGGACGCGCAGTTCCTTGATCATGCGGCCGGGGCTTGGGATTGTGGTGTCCATAAACATATTATACCATGACTTCAATTTTGTGTCAATACCCAAGTTTATTTTGTAAAACTAAAGCCCCGCGTTTGCTTTATTGGGGTGTTCCATAAGAAGGATGAGGGAGCATGAATGGGGGAGGGAGGGATTCCCTTAACCTGTGCGCTCAGGGGCGCAGCGCCGGGTGCACCTTAACCCCTTCCGCCAGCGCCTGAACCGCTTCCGGTTTAAGGATGCTGTCCTCCATCACCACGGCGGTCACCGCCCACCAGGGCGTGAGGTCAAAATAGCGATTCACCACGCTGACGCCCGGCGGCGCCTCCGCCCACACCTCCGCCGGGTCATGATCCACCATCGGCGGGGCCGGGGAAAGCGCCGCCGGCCAGATCTTATCGCGCCCGGCCAGCACCCTCACCGGAATGCCCCGTTGCCCGGCCAGCACGGCCAGCCCCGCGCTCCCGATCTTGTTCACCACGCCCGCCGCCGCCAGCGCATCCGCCCCGATCCACACGGCGTCCGCCTGGGCCAGGGCCTCATATGCCGCTGCATCTACAACGAATGTAACCGGCAGGCCACCGGCGGCCAGATCGCGCGCCAGCGCCCGGCCTTCGTTCTGTGGCCGGCTCTCTGTACAGATGGCGCGGGCCACGCGCCCCTGTGCAGACCCCAGGCGCAGGGCCGCCGCCACCGCCGCGCTGGCCGAGTGGGTGAGGACGACGCTCCCCGGAGAGGTGGTGGCAACGGCGTGCCGGGCAATGGCCTGGGGGCTGGCTCGCAGGGCTTCGGCCCGCGCTTGTGCCGCCTGGCGGGCAGCATAGCGCCAGTCCACCGGCCCGGCCCCCTCCACCGCCCACAGCGCCTCGTTGGCCAGGTGGAACAGCGGCGCCATGGAGGGTTGTGCGGCGACCAGCGCGGGGATGAATGTATTCAGGGCTTCACGCCTGAAATCCTTACCCTGCACCAACGCAGCGATGGCCTCTGCCGCCCGGATGGCGATCGCCGTCGCGCCGGAACGGTTGTCGGCAGCGATCTCGGCCACAATGGTGCGCCAATCCGACATGACGTCTCATAGCCTGGGCCCTGCCCGCACCACCTCCGGCGGGCAGCGGTCTTCAAACTTCTTGAAGTTATCCACGAAGCGCGCCGCCAGTTCGCGATACTTCTGCATATAGACCTCCTGGCTGGGCCAGGCCTGTGCCGGGTTGAGCACCTGCGCGGGGACACCTTCGCACTCCCTGGGCACCTGGAAGCCGAACACCGGATCGGTGGTGACCTCCACCCCCAACAGCTTCCCGCTCAGCGCCGCGTTCAACAAGGCCCGCGTGGTGCCGATGCTGATGCGCTTGCCCACACCATACGGCCCGCCGATCCAGCCGGTGTTCACCAGCCAGCAGGTCACGCCATAGCGCAGCACCTTACGCCGCAGCAGTTCCGCATAGACAGCGGGATGGTGAACCATGAAGGGGCCGCCAAAGCAGGTGCTGAAGGTGATCTCCGGCTCCTTGCCCAGCCCGGCCTCCGTCCCCGCGACCTTGGAGGTGTAGCCGGAGATGAACTGGTAGAGCGCCTGCTCCGGCGTCAGCCGCGCGATCGGCGGCATCACGCCGGAGGCATCACAGGTGAGCAGGATGATGTTTTGGGGGTGGCCGGCGCGTTTCTCCAGGACCGCGTTCTCAATGTATTCCAGCGGGTAGGAGGCGCGGGTGTTCTCGGTGCGCGAGTCATCCTCCAGGTCAATCCGGCGCGTCACGGGGTCATAAATAACGTTCTCCAGAATCGTCCCAAACTTGCGCGTGCAGGCGTAAATCTGCGGCTCAGCGGTGGGCGAGAGATGGATCACCTTGGCGTAACAGCCGCCCTCAAAGTTGAAGATGCCGTTATCGCTCCAGCCGTGCTCATCGTCGCCGATCAGGCCGCGCTGGGGATCGGCAGAGAGCGTCGTCTTGCCGGTGCCGGAGAGGCCGAAGAAGAGCGCCACGTCGCCGTCCCGGCCCACGTTGGCCGAACAATGCATGGGCAGCGCGCCCTGCAAGGGCAGCAGGTAGTTCATGATGGTGAACACCGACTTCTTGATCTCGCCTGCATAGGCCGTGTTGCCGATGATGCACAGGCGCTGGTCAAAGTTCACTACAATGAACGTCTCCGAGGCGGTGGCGTCCATCTGGGGCAGGCCCTTGAAGGAGGGGACGGCGATGACGGTGAATTCGGGGATGTGCCGCCGGTACTCCTCCGCGGTCTGCGGCAGGATGAACATGTTGCGGGCAAACAGGCTATGCCAGGCGTATTCGGTGATGATGCGCACCGGCATGCGGTAGTCCGGGTCGGCGCCGATGAAGCAATCCTGCACGAAGACGTCCCGCCCCTGGAGGAAGCCCTGCACCCGGCTGAACAGTTCATCAAACTTGTCCGGGCTGAAAGGCCGGTTGTATTGGCCCCACCAGATATGCGCTTCGCTGGTGGGTTCGCGCACGATAAATTTATCGCTGGCCGAGCGCCCCGTGTGCTTGCCGGTGTTGACCACGAGGGGGCCCAGGTGCACCACCTTGCCCTCGCCGCGGAACACCACTTCCTCATATAGGGCCTCGGTGGGCAGGTTCCAATACACCTGGCCTAGATTGATCAGGCCGCTGTGCTCCAGGCCGTAATCGCTTTTGAGCGCAGTTGCCTGCGGCCGTGCCGGTGTCTTGATGCCCAGGATGTTGTTCATAGCCAGTCCCTGACTACTCTCTTGTCACCAATGTAAATCTCTTTGGGGGCGTTGGGGTCCAGTGCCCATTTGATCCGCGCAATCCCCTCGGTCACGTCTTTCACCGTCCCGGCGTAACTGAGCCGCAGATGCCCCTCCATGCCGAACTCCTTGCCGGGGACGGTGACGACGAGCGCCTTCTCCAGCAGGAAATTGGCCAGCCCCACCGAGTCGTTGCTGTAGGCGCGGAAATCCGGCAGGCAGTAGAACGTGCCATCTGGCTTCGTCACCTTGACGCCCGTGAGGGAGCGCATTTCCTGCAACATCACGTTGCGGTTGTTCTCTATCGTCAGGCGCAGGTTCTCTACCACGCTCTGCAAGCCATTCAACGCCCCCTCGGCGGCGGCCTGCAAGAACGGCGAGGTGCACGAGGTGATCTGCCCCTGGACGTTCGTCATGATCTCCACCAGCTTGCGCCGGGCAATCGCCCAGCCGATGCGAAAGCCGGTCATCCCGTAGGTCTTGGAGACGCCATTGATGATGATCAGCCTGGAGGACTCAATATCCTTGTGCGTGTATGTGTAGGCCGAGGGCGCCTTCCTGCCGTCAAACACCAGCTTGTGATAGATGTCGTCCATGATGAGATAAATGCCCCTGCGCTCGCAGAAGTCCACAATAGTGGCGATGAACTCCTCCGAGAACATCACGCCGGAGGGGTTGTTGGGGCTGTTGACGATGATGGCCTTGGTGGACGGGCTGACGGCGCGCTCAATGTCGGCCATGCGGGGGTGGAAGCTGCCATCCTCCGGGCGGACGATCACCGGCACCCCATAGACCATCTTGACCATCTCTGGATAGCTGACCCAGTAGGGGGCCAACAGGATGACCTCCTCCTGGGGGTTGAGGATTGTGTACAGCACATTGAAGATAGCTTGCTTGGCGCCCGCCGAGACGATCACGTTCTCCGGCGCCACCAGCTTGTCGTAGTTCTCCTCGGTGTAGCGAATGATCGCTTTCTTTAACGAGGGCAGGCCGTCGGTGGGCACGTACTTGATGTCGCCGGTGTTCAGTCGGGCGGCGGCGCTGAGCAGGGCGGCGATGGGGGCCTTGTTCTTCGGCTCGCCGATCCCTAAATGGATGACCGCTTCCCCCCGTTCCCTCAGCCGCGCGGCCTCCTCATTCAGCTTCAAGGTCGGCGACTCGGCGATGGATCGGGCCAGCGTGCTGATGCTCATAAGCGGTTCCTCCTGCTGCAACTAGGGCCTTCCCCCTCCCTGAAAGAAGGGGCTACCAGGGGGCCTTATGATTAAGAGAAGGACGAAAGACGAAGGCCATTCGTCCTTCGCCTCTCGTCCACAGAACAGTATATCTCAGAATCGGGGAGAGATCAATGGCCGGAAGACACATCCGTGGGGTGACATTTGTCACCAGCAATAAGGTGTGGCCGGACCGAGATCAGGTAGGGCCTGAGCGACGCCAGGAAGCGCACGGGGACGCGAGCGGTCAGTGTGATCGCCTCGCGGCCATGCTCCTCGCGTTCTACCACGCCCTGCTCATACAGCCAGGAGAGCAGTTGGCCCTGCTTATAGGGCAGGCGCACCTCCACCGGCACCAGGCTCTCAAACAGGACGCGCTCCACACAGGCCAGCAAGGCGTCCAGGTTGATGCGCTTCTCCGCCGAGATGGGCACGGGGTTGGGGAAGCGGGCAGCCAACGCGGCCAGCACCCGGCTCGCCAGCCCGCCTTCCAGCCGGTCAATCTTGTTCAACGCTGTGACTATCGGCTTGTCGGCTGCGCCCAACTCGGCCAGCGTCTCCTCCACCGCCCGGCCTTGCTCAATGACGTTGGGATGGGTCACGTCCATCACGTGCACCAGCAGATCGGCCTCGCTGATCTCCTCCAACGTGGCGCGGAAGGCGGCCACCAGCGTGGTGGGCAGCTTTTGGATGAAGCCGACGGTGTCCGTGAACAAGGCCACGCGCCCCGCGGGCAGGCGCACCCGCCGCGTCGTCGGGTCCAGGGTGGCAAAGAGTTGATCGGCAGTGAACACATGGGCGTGGGCCAGGGCATTGAGCAATGTGCTTTTGCCCGCGTTGGTGTAGCCCACAATCGCTACGATGGGCAACGCCGCCCGGCGGCGCTGCGTGCGGTAGCGCTGGCGGTGGGCACGCACCTCTTCCAGTTCGCGCTTGAGCCTGGTAATGCGTCGGCTGATCTCGCGCCGGTCCACCTCCAGTTGGGTCTCGCCGGGGCCACGCAAACCCACTCCGGCCACACCGCCCCGCCCCGCCGCACCGCCCGCCTGCCGCGTCAGGTGCGTCCAACGGCGCGTCAGGCGCGGCAGGCGATACTCGTATTGGGCCAGTTCCACCTGAAGCGCGCCCTCGCGCGTGTGCGCGTGCTGGGCGAAGATGTCCAGGATCAGCGCAGTTCGGTCCAGAACCTGGACATCATCGCCGAAGGCCTTCTCCAGTTCGCGCTGGTGGCGCGGAGAGAGCTCGTCATCAAAAATCACCACGTCGGCCCGCAGGTCCTCCACGAAGGCCCGCACCTCCTCCACCTTGCCGGAGCCGATCAACGTGGCCGGATCGATCTCCTGAATGCGTTGATAGGTCTGACCGACGACCTCCAGGCCGGCAGTGCGGGCCAGTTGGGCCAGCTCGGCCAGCGAATCCTCCACCGAGAGCAGGTCTCGGTCCCCTTTGATCTCAATACCTACCAGAAACGCACGGGTAGCTTCGGCTTGTGTGGTCTCAATCAGTCGTGCGATGGTAACTCCCCCCTTCACGCTCCGCTTCTTCGCTTCACTTAGAATGAGATGGGCTTCCCGGCAGTGGCAGCCTGCGTCAGCGGCTGCGCCATCCAGGCCCGCAGCCGGTCCATCGCCTCGCGGATGCGCTCCGTGGCGATGCCCAGCGAGATGCGGATGTACCCCTCGCCGCAGGCGCCAAAGACCGTGCCCGGCGTGAGCGAGACACCCGTGTCCTCCAGCAAGCGAGAGGCGAACTCGGCAGAGGTCTGGCCGTCGGGGATGCGCGCCCAGACGTACATGGTCGCCTGGGGCACCCGCACAGCCAGCCCCGCCGCCCGCAGGCCCTCTATCACAATGTCGCGCCGCTCGCGGTACACCGCATTGCGTGCCTGCAGCCAACCCTGATCCCCGTTCAAGGCAGCCACCGCCGCCTCTTGAATAGAGATAAACAACGCCGTGTCAATATTGGACTTCAGCCGCGCCAGGTGGCCGATGGCCTCGGCGTTGCCCACCACCATGCCCACGCGCCATCCCCCCATATTATACAACTTGGAGAGCGAATTGAATTCCACGGCCACCTCCTTGGCGCCGGGCACCTGCAAGATACTGGGCGCGACGTAGCCGTCAAAGGTGACATCGGCATACGGGTTATCATGGCACAGGAGCACATTGTGGCGACGGGCAAAGTCCACCGCCTGCTCAAAGAAAGCCAGAGGCGCCAGGCCGGTCGTGGGGTTGTTCGGATAGCTTAACCACAGCAGCTTGGCGCGGCGCAGCACCTCCGCCGGGACCGCCTCCAGATCGGGCAGGAAGTCGTTCTCCTCGCGCAAGGGCAGCGGATAAACCTCGCCACCGGCGAGGAGTGCCCCCATGCTGTACGTGGGATAGCCGGGGTCAGGCACCAACACGACATCGCCCGGATCCACATAGGCCAGGGCGATGTTGAAGATGCCCTCCTTGGAACCGATCAGCGCCAGGGTTTCGCGCCCAGGCGCCAACTCCACCCCGAAGCGGCGGGCGTAGTACCCGGCGATGGCCTGATGCAATTCGGGAATGCCGCCATACGGCCCGTAGCCGTGGCGGTCCGCTCGCGCCGCGGAACGGCTCAGCGCCTCAATGATGAAGGGCGCCGGGGGCAGGTCCGGGCTGCCAATGTCCAGGCGGATGACGTCACGGCCCTGGGCCTTGAGCGCAGCGATGCGCTGTGTGAGCGCAGCGAAGGCGTAGGGCGGCATGGCGGTGAGACGGCGTGCTATCGGTGGTGTCACAATGGTTTGTCCTCCTCTGATGAGATAAGGTATCTGAAAAGTCTGATGCTCGCTCATTCTGAGCGAGCGCAGCAAGCGAAGAACCTCTCCTGTGGTCGTGTTAACAGATTCTTCGGCGCATCGTGCCTCATTTAAGGTGACCCCATTGGCGACGGTTGTTCCAGGAACGCTTTCAAGGTGCGCCCGACCCGCTCCAGGCTGGCCGGGCTGACCTTATCGGCGGTATCCGCCGTCGTGTGCCAGTAAGGGTAATCAAAGTCAATGATGTCCACCGCCCGCAGGCCCCGACGCAGGAAGGGTGTGTGATCGTCAAGCAGGGAATAGCCAGGGCGGTTGATGAAATACGCGCCATAGCCCAAACCCGCAGCGACCGCCCAGATGCGATCACGCACCTGCGGCGCCGAATTCTGCTCCAGGTAAAGCTGCTGGTCCGCATCCCCAACCATATCCACGATCACCACAAATTCCGGCTGCACGGTCAGGTGCTCGGCCATATAGCTTGAACCTACGATCCACTCCCAGCCGTCCAGCCCGCCCTGGTCCTCGGCGTCAAAGAAGGCCAGCCAGACCTGATACGGGACGCGGCTCATATCCAGCGTGCGGGCGAGTTCCAGCAGGACGGCCACACCGCTGGCCCCGTCGTTCGCGCCCGGCACCGGCGCTGTCGGATGGGCCTGATCCCGATCGGCCTGGCGGCGCGTATCGTAGTGCGCCCCCAGAATGACCACCGGCCCCGTCCCCTTGCGGGCGATCAGGTTGCGGATAGGCGTCTCCCGATATGTAAACGTCTGCTCCTCAACGGCCCAGCCCACCTGTTCCAGCGCGGCCTTGATAGTGTCCCCTGTCAGGCGCAACGCGGACGATCCCGGCGGCCTGGGGCCGAAAGCGACCTGGCGCAGCACATGCGCATACGCCCTCTGGCCGCTGAACGCCTGGGGCATGAGGGTGGGCGTCGCCAGCGGAGAAGGCGGCAGCGCTACAGTCGGGAGGACGCTTTGCGTGGGGATGACAGGCGTCCTGCACCCGATCAGGAGCAACGCCAGGAGCAGCGGGATAATGGGCCGCACCTGTCGTTTTATGGGCCGCCTCACCTGCCGCCCCCCAGCGCCATTGTCACGGGCAGTTGCGCCTCAACTCGGATGCCTGTTTCAGCGATAAAGGCCTCCAACGCCCGCAGCGCCCGCTCACTGTAGGCGGCGTAGCGTTCGCGCTTATGGCGCGGCGGGCGCTCCAGCGGCGGCAGCAGCCCGAAGTTGGCCTTCATTGGCTGGAAGCCCGCTGGGTCTGCGTGCGTGACGTAGTGGCATAGCGCGCCCAGCATCGTCTCCAGCGGGAAGACCACAGGCGCCTCGCCGCGCAGCAGCCGGGCGGCGTTGATGCCGGCGACCAGGCCGGTGCCCGCGTTGCCCACGTAGCCCTCCACGCCGGTGATCTGCCCGGCGAAGAAGAGGTCATCGCGCCCTCGGAATTGCAACGTGGGCCGCAGCACCCTCGGCGCGTTCAGGAAGGTGTTCCGGTGCATCTGGCCGTAGCGGGCAAACTCGGCATTTTCCAGGCCAGGGATCAGGCGGAACACGCGCTTCTGCTCCGACCATTTCAGGTTGGTCTGGAAGCCGACCATGTTATACAACGTCCCGGCCAGGTTATCGCGCCGCAGTTGCACCACTGCATATGGGCGGCGACCTGTGCGCGGGTCAATCAGCCCTATGGGGCGCATCGGCCCGAAGGCCAGGGCCTCGCGCCCCCGCGCCGCCAGCACCTCAATGGGCAGGCAGCCCTCAAAGAAGCGGTCCGGCTCCAGCCCGCAGACCGCCGCCGACACGCGCCCTTCGCTGATGTCGCGCTCAAAATCGCGCAATTCAATCCGCTCGGCCGCCAGCAGTTCAGCCACGAAGCGCTCGTATTCCTCCCGCGATAGAGGGCAGTTCAGGTAATCGCCCGCCTCCTCGTGGCCACGACCGTAACGCGAGGCGCGGAAGGCGATGTCCAGGTTGATGCTGTCCAGATAGACAATCGGCGCCATGGCGTCATAGAAGTACAGATACGCCGTCCCGGTCAATTGGGCTATCGCCTGGGCCAGGGCAGGCGAGGTGAGGGGCCCGCTGGCGATCACTGTGGGGCCATCGGGTATCGCCGTCACCTCCTGGCGGATCAGGCGGATGCGCGGATGGCGCTCAATGGCCTCAGTCACGCGGGCGGCGAACGCCTCGCGGTCCACGGCCAGCGCCTCCCCAGCGGGCACGCGCGCGGCATCGGCGCAGGCGAGCACCAACGAGCCCAGGCGGCGCAACTCCGCCTTGAGCAGCCCCGCCGCCCGGTCGGGCAGGTCGGAGCCGAGCGAGTTGGAGCACACCAATTCGGCCAGCCGGTCGGTGACATGGGCAGGCGTCATGCGCACAGGGCGCATCTCATACAGGTCCACCTCAATGCCGCGCTCCGCCGCCTGCCAGGCCGCTTCCACGCCGGCCAATCCACCCCCAATAACGCTTAACCGTGCCATCTCCAACATAAGTCCCAACCCCAATTGTACCATAGCTGCAGGTTCAATCAAAGGGGATTGTGCTTGCACGCATATGTGATATAATACCCACTGTTGGCGTTGGAGCACCTATCGCGTCCTGCGCCACCGCCCATCATCATGGCTGCACGGTCATCACCGCGCACGTCCGACCGGGCATTTGAGTTTGCCAGTCGGCTGCCCCCCGTGCCTGGGATGGCATGTCAGGGTGGTGGTGGGCAGCGGCATTCCGGGGCCAGCGGTCGCCACACCGGGGAAGGCAACCGGCACGCCCCGCACAGCCAGGCTGGGGCGGCCACAACATACTATGTGGGAAGGAGGCCCACGACCATGGCAGAGCAAGCCTATTGCGTCAAAGAGAGGACCATGCGCGAGATGAAGAACCCGCAGGAGGTCACCACCAAGAACGGGCGCCGCATGCTGAAAGGGACGTGCGCGGTATGCGGCGCGCCCATGAACAAGTTCCTGCCGATGAAGAAATAAACACAGCTTTCAGCCTATTACCCGCTAGCCCGCTCCCTCTCCTCTCTCCTGGCTGGGAGAGAGGAGAGGGCCGGCCCTCGGCACAAACCGCCCTGCAGGAAGCGGACCGGGGTCTTATCCAACTCTGCCACACGACGGTTAAAACCACCGATGCTCTTGCCCTACCAGGGGCCATCCCTTGACAGGGCCGAACATCTGTCCTATACTTCACCTGCTGACCACTTTGAGCCGGAGAGGAACACAAGCCGCGTAGATGCCTGACTTTGAACTGATCTCCCACTTGAGGCCAACCGGCGACCAGCCCCAGGCGATTGAGCGCCTGGTGGAGGGGCTGCGGCGCGGGTATAAGCACCAGACATTGCTTGGGGCTACTGGAACAGGCAAAACATTTACAATGGCCAACGTCATCCAGCGCTGGCAGAAGCCCACGCTGGTTATCGCGCACAACAAGACGCTTGCGGCCCAACTTTACGCCGAGTTCAAGGAGTTCTTCCCCAAGAACGCTGTAGAGTACTTCGTCTCCTACTACGATTACTACCAGCCGGAGAGCTACATCCCCCGGCACGACCTGTACATTGAGAAGGACGCCACGATCAACGATGAGATTGACCGGCTGCGGCTGGCGGCAACCTCGGCGGTGCTCTCGCGCCGCGACGTGATCATCGTGGCCTCGGTCTCGTGCATCTACGGCATCGGCAGCCCGGAAGAATGGGGCAAGGTCATCCTCACCTTGCGCCGGGGCGAGAGCTACCGCCGCGAGACGCTCCTGCGCCACCTGGTGGACATCTTCTACGAGCGCAACGACCTGGAGCTGCGCCGGGGCAAGTTCCGCGTGCGCGGCGATACCCTGGAAATCCAGCCGGGCTACAGCGAGCTGGCTTACCGCATCCAGTTCTGGGGCGATGAGGTGGAGCGTATCGTGGAGATCGATCCGCTCACCGGCGAGGTGCTGCAGGAGTTCAACGAGATTGAGATCTTCCCCGCCCGGCACTACATCACGCCAGAAGAGAAGCTCCGTGCAGCGATTCGCGACATTGAGCAGGAGTTGGAGGAACGCCTGAAGTGGCTGAAGGCCAACGGCAAGCTGCTGGAGGCGCAGCGGCTGGAGCAGCGCACCCGCTACGACCTGGAGATGCTGCGCGAACTGGGCTATTGCAGCGGCATTGAGAACTACTCGCGCCATCTGGACCGCCGCCAGCCCGGCGAACCCCCCTGGACGCTGCTGGACTACTTCCCCCGCGATTACCTGATGATCGTGGACGAGAGCCACATGACCATCCCCCAACTGCACGGGATGTACAATGGCGACCGCAGCCGCAAAGAGGTGCTGGTGGAATATGGCTTCCGCCTGCCCAGCGCCATAGATAACCGCCCGCTGCGCTTTGAGGAGTGGGAGGAGCGCGTCAACCAGGTGATCTACACCTCGGCGACGCCGGGGCCGTATGAACTGGAGAAATCCTCTCAGGTGGTGGAGCAGATCATCCGCCCCACCGGCCTGGTGGACCCGGAGGTCGTCGTGCGCCCGGTCAAGGGCCAGATTGACGACCTGCTAAGCGAGATCCGCCAGCGCGTGGAGCGCGGCGAACGGGCGCTGATCACCACGCTGACAACGCGCATGGCCGAGGACCTGACCGATTACCTGCTGGAGGCTGGCATCAAGGCGCACTACCTGCACCACGAGATTCAGACGATTGAGCGGGTGGAGATCCTGCGCGACCTGCGGCTGGGGGTGTTTGATGTGGTTGTGGGCATCAACCTGCTGCGCGAAGGGCTGGACCTGCCGGAAGTCTCGCTCGTCGCTATCCTGGACGCGGACAAGGAGGGCTTCCTGCGTAGCGAGCAGGCGCTCATCCAGACGATTGGCCGCGCCGCACGCCACGTGAACGGCAAGGTGATCATGTATGCCGACACGATCACCGACTCCATGCGCCGGGCGATTGACGAGACCAACCGCCGTCGCGCCATCCAGATGAAGTACAATCAGGAGCATGGCATTGAGCCGCGCTCCATCGTCAAGGCGGTGCGCGACCTGACCGACCGGGTGCGCGCGGTGGCCGAGGAGAAGGCCGAGTACAAGGCGGCCCGCGAGCTGCCCAGGGCCGAGATCACCCGGCTGATCAAGGAGCTGGAGAAGAGCATGAAGGAGGCCGCCGCCAACCTGGAGTTTGAGAAGGCGGCGCTCTTGCGCGACCAGATTTTTGAACTGCGCGCGCTCCAGCAGGAGCAGGACAGGCACGTGCCGGAGTGGGAGCGGGTACGACAGCAACTTGCGTGACATCGCCCATTTGCTCGCGGCGCCAGAAGAGATATAGCGTCAAGGTGTGCGTTGAGTATAATCCCTCAGATTCAGGCGCTTGTACGCAATGGACTGTACTACTTGACTGAGCATGCCCTCGACGAAGCTACTGACGATGGCTTTGATCTACGATGTAGAACATGGCATCCTGACAGGTGGGATTCGCAGAACCTGGCCGAGGCAGGGCAAGTACGAAGTGGTGGTTGGCCAGGCGCTGGATGGGCGTCCTATCGGGGTTGTATGCCGCATCACCTCAACCCGCAAGGTTCGGGTTATCCCAGTCTATGGGGATCAACCGTAAGAATGGGTAAAGGAGAAGCAGCCATGAGTTTCTGGGAGGGCGAGACCTGTGAGTATTGTGGTGGTACAATCGTCGAGAAGAGGGTCGCTCTCCACCGCAAAGTCAACGGAAAGTATCTGGTGACTGTCCACATCTTCTCGTCATCTCCGCCGGCAGCGAAGACAAAGCGAAGTTTGCGGTATATTCTTCATGGCGCTGTCTCCTCGGTAGGGTTTCGTTACCCCATTTCTACCTCAGGAGACAGAGCCTTTTCAAGCCCCAGCGCACTTGTGGGCGATCACCAGACACCATTCGGTTGACTTAGAGCACCGCTTGGGGTAGAATCGGGTGAATGGTTGCCCCTGTAGCTCAACGGACAGAGCAGCCGCCTTCTAAGCGGTTGGTTGCAGGTTCAAGTCCTGCCAGGGGCATGCGCCTGTATTGTGCCCCCACCACGCGATGGGTCCGGCCAAACCTTTGATTAACCATTTCTGAACCATCTATTGATTGTCTTATCGGGCACAAACGCAGTATAATGGCGCAAGATCAGCGAGAGAGGAGAGCCGCCATGCCTGCGGGGAAGAAGAAAACTGTGGTGTGTATAGAGGACGACTCGGAGATCATTGATCTGCTGCGTCTGGTGCTTCAGGATAGCGATGTGAATCTGGTGGGGGCTTTAGGCGGGCTGGTGGGATTAGAAACCGTGCGTCAGCTTCACCCCGACCTGGTGCTGCTGGACCTGATGATGCCCGACGTGCACGGCTGGGAGGTCTACCGACGCATGAAGGCCGACGAACAACTGCGCGACATCCCGGTGATCGTCGTCACCGCGCTCGCCAGCCGCGCCGAACGCACCTTCGGCCTACACGTCGCTAAAGTAGACGATTATATCACCAAGCCATTCACGCCCGCAGAACTGCGCCGCAGCGTCGCCAACGTCCTGGCCGAGTCTGAGTCTGCCGCCAACGCTCCCGCCAATGCCGATAAGCTGTAGGCTTCAGCCGCGACCGTAGTAGGGGCGCACGGCCGTGCGCCCCTTCAGCCCCAAACCCGGGCCATTTTGCATTCGCCTCCCCTCCTGCACTATAATAGCTCAGCAACGATCCGGTTCGCCTGCGGGGGCACGGCGCCGCCGTGTCCCTACCCAGCCGCGACGCGCCATGACGCCGGAATTTGTACTCATCGCTATCCTGGTTATCCTGCTCGTCGGTGCCTGGGCAACGCGCCCCCGCGCCGTAAGCTGGTCCGACGCCCTGGTGCGCCAGCACCCCGGCGTGCGTGGCCGCGCCGAATGGATGGCGCCCCCAGCGGTCGTGCGCCAGGTGCGCCACGACTACCTGGCCGCCTGGGTCTGGTCGGCGGAGACCGCGACGGACTGGGCGCGGCGGGCCGCCGAAATGCCCCAGTTCTTCAGCGGCCCCCACCTGCGCAGCGAAACCCGCCTCCTGGCCGCCCTGGTGCAAGCGCGCGGCCCGCGCCTGGCCGGGCGCGTGGAAGCTCAGCACCGACTGACCGTGCGCTGCTTCTCCAGCGATGGCCTGCGCTGCCTGGTGATTGACCAGCAGACCCGCCGCCGCGCCCGCCTGCTGGACTACTGGCTGCGTCGCCCGGTCGTCACCGAACGGCTGGAAGACCAGGCCTTCGTCTATCTCATGGCTTATGACCGCGACGACCGCCGCTGGAAGATAGAAAAGCTGGTGCAGGCCATGCCCCTCGGCTGGGGCAGTGGCCGCGAACGCGTCATCCTCCACGAGGACGCACCGCCCCTGCGCCTGGGGAAATAGACACGCCTATGAAGATCGTCACTGTTGCCGAAATGCGCCAGATAGAAGCGGCCACCGACGCCGCCGGCACCTCCTACGCCCAGATGATGGAGCACGCCGGTCAGGCCGTGGCCCGCGCCATCCGCGACCGCCTGGACGTGAAGGGCAAACGCATCACCGTCCTGGTCGGCCCCGGCAATAACGGCGGCGACGGGCTGGTGGCGGGCCGCGCGCTGGCCGAGGCCGGCGCCCAGGTCGCCTTCTACCTGCTCAAACCGCGCCGTGAGGACGATGACAACTTCCGCCGCGTCCGCGAGATGGGCCTGTTCATCGCCGACGCCCAAAACGACCAGCGCTGGCGCGTCCTCCACCAACTCGTGACCCACGCCGACGTGATCGTGGATGCCCTCCTGGGCACAGGCACCACCCGCCCCCTGGAGGGCGACCTGGCCCAACTGCTCACCCAGGTCAAGCGCAGCCTGAAGGATCGGGCCGAGGTGCGCAAGTATGGCGCTGAGGCCCAGGGCCGACTGTTGACCGCTCCCACTCTCCCCCCGCCCCCCAGCCCGCCCGTCCTCATCGTGGCGGTAGATGGCCCCACCGGGCTGAACTACGACACGGGCGAGCTGGACCCGGCGGCCCTCCCCGCCCATCTGACTGTGACCTTCGCGGCGCCCAAGGTGGGCCATTTCCGCTTCCCCGGCGCCGCAGCCGTGGGCCAGTTGCTCATCGCCGACATCGGCGTGCCGCCGGGGCTGGCCGAGATGGAGGCGGTCAGGCTGGAACTGGCCACCGCGGAACAGGTCCGCGCCTGGCTGCCCCCCCGCCCGCTGGACGCCAACAAAGCCACCTTCGGCAAGGCGCTCATTGTGGCCGGTTCGGCCAACTACACCGGCGCCGCCGCCCTGGCGGCCAGCGGCGCCTACCGCGTGGGCACCGGCCTGGTGACCCTGGCCGTGCCGGGGATGATCCACCCGGTCGTGGCCGCGCTTGTGCCCGAAGCCACCTTCCTGCTCCTGCCCCACGATATGGGTGTGCTTGCCCCGGATGGCCTGAAGATATTGGCAGAACGGGCCAGCGGCTATCAGGCCATGCTGGTCGGCCCTGGCCTGGGCCGCGAGAAGCCCACCGCTGAACTGTTGGAGAGCCTGTTCGGCAGCCCGGAGCACCCCGGCAGGAAGCCGCCCATCGGCTTCCGCGTCGCCCCGGGGGAGCCGCCCGCCACCCAGCCCCAGCTGAAGCTACCGCCGCTCGTCGTGGACGCCGATGGGCTGAACCTGCTGGCGGAAATGGAGGACTGGCCCAGGCGCCTCCCACCCGATACCATCCTCACGCCTCACCCCGGCGAGATGGCCCGGCTAATGCAGGCCGATAAAGCCGAGATCCAGCGCGACCGCGTCGGCACGGCCCAGCGCATGGCGGCAGAATGGGGGCACGTGGTCGTGCTCAAGGGCGCCTTCACCGTCGTGGCCGCCCCCGACGGACGCACCATGCTCCAGCCCTTCGCCAACCCCGGCCTGGCCACGGCGGGGACGGGGGACGTGCTTGCCGGCGCGATTGTGGGCCTGCGCGCCCAGGGCCTGGGCGCGTTTGAGGCAGCGGCCTGCGGCGCCTATCTTCACGGGCTGGCGGGCGAACTGGCTCGCCAGGCCAAAGGCGCAGCGGGTATGACCGCCCGCGATGTCGCTGAATATTTACCCCAGGCGGTCAGACAAGTAGAGGGCTTCTAGGCTTCCGTCTCGCCCGGGGCGCCGCTCAGCCGCTCGCGCTCGCGGCGCATGGCCTCGCGGCCTTCTTCTATAGCGCTCTGCACGCGCTGGCGCTGTTCCTCCGCCAGGCGGCGCACCTCCTCTTCAATCTGCTGCGTCCGGGCGCGCAGCTCGGTAGCCACTTCCTCGGCGCGGCGGCGCGCTTCCTCCGCCGCCTCCTCCGCCCGGCTCTTCAGCTCCTCGCTCCTCTCACGCAACTGCCGCCGCGTCTCTTCGCCGGACTGTGGGGCCAGCAGCAGCGCCACGGCGGCGCCCACCAGCGCCCCGATGACGAAACCGCTCAGGAAAGCACCGAAATCACTTCCTCGGTTATCCATAGTTCAACTCCTTTCTCCAGCCGCGCCCGTAGGGGCACGGCATGCCGTGCCCCTACGGGCCGCGAGGCGGTCAAGCATAGTCTAAGACGCGGTTATGATCGCCTCGTCGGCCCAACATCTGGGCGACGCGGGCGGCGCAGGCCCGCGATCACCTGGATCGCCCGCCACACGCCCGTGGCATAGCTGGACAGCGTCACCACCGGCGTCACCACCTTCTCACTCACAAAGGTCGTCGTCCCGCGCACCGTGTTGACCGTCTCACTGGTGGATTCCAGGATCGGCTTGATCTCCTTTTGCAGCAGGTTAATCAGGCGCGTCACCTGGATCACCAGCAGCAGCAGCACCAGGCCGATCACCACAGACTCCAGGGCCAGGGCGATAATGAAGATATCGCGTAATGTCGCGGCGAGTGGCGGGTTGTTGACCAGGGCGACCGTGCCCAGAGCGATCAACACCAGCGCCACCCCAGCGCCGACAGCAAGGGCGATCATCAGGCCGCGGCTGCGGTCCTGCCGGGGTTGCGCCCCGGCCCTCCCGGCCGGGCCAGTTGGGCCATCCTTCCAGTTGCTCTCGCTTGCTCCAGGCGGCACAGCGTCCATATTCCCATCCCCACCCCGCCCCCCGTAGGAGCGGCTTCAGCCGCGACTTCAGCCGCGACCGTAGGGGCACGGCGGCGCCGTGCCCCTACCCAGCCGCGACTGCGGCAGATCATACCACACTCCAGCAGATCATACCAACCCCCCTCTCCCCAACCCTCCCCCTTGCGGAGGAGGGGACACTCTCAGGTCACGTAGCCACGCTCGCCGATGTGGCGCTCATACGCCTTCGTGCGCAGGATCTCGTCTATCTCGCGGATGGTCAACTCAATCTCCTCATCCGTAGAATAGAAGTGGGGGGAGATGCGGATGCCCGCCTGGGGGCGGTGGTCCACCAGGAACTCGCGCCGGATCAGCTCACGCGAGACCTCATAGCTGTAGGGCACGTCAATCGCCACCGTGCCGCCGCGCCGCGCCGCATCGCTGGAGGCGCTCACGCGAAAACCCCGCTCCTGGGCCAATTCAATCAGTCGCGTCGTCTGCCGCACGCTCTTAGCGCGGATGGCCTCCACCCCGACCTGGGCGATGATCGCCAGCCCCGGTTGCACAGCGTAGAGCGCCGGGACGCTGGGCGTGCCGTTCAGGAAGCGGAAGCCGTCCGTGCGATAGGCCATCTCAGTCTCAAAGGCGAAGGCGCGGGGATGGGCCATCCAGCCGGTGAGGCGCGGCTCAAGCTGCGCCGCCAGGTCGGGCCGGACATAGAGATAGCCCCCGCCCGCGCCGCCGCACAGCCACTTCACACACCCCCCCACGTAGAAATCCACGCCCAGGGCCTTGACGTCCACCGGCAGCGTGCCCACAGCCTGGTAGCCGTCAATAGCCACCAGCGCCCCGACCGCGTGGGCACGGGCGACGATCGCCTGCACATCCTGGATATAGGCCGTCTTAAACAGCACATGCGAGGTCGCCACCAGCCGGGTCTCCTCATCAATGGCCTCCAGCAGCTTCTCGCTGGGGATGCCGATGCCGTCCTCGCTGGGCACGATTACCAGGCGGGCCTGCGGCGGCAGAAACTTCTGGTGCAAATACAGCACCGAGGGGAAATCCATCGCCGTCATCACCACCTTGTTACGCCGCCCCTGAAAGTCCAGGCAGGAGAGAATGACCGCCGAAGCCAGCGTGACATTTTGATGCATGCTGACCGTGCCGGGGTCAGCGCCGATGATGCCGGCGATCTGATTGCCCACAGTCACCGGCAACTCCCACCAGCCCTCGGCCCAGGCGCGCACCCCGCGCCTGGCCCAGGTCTCGGCGTATTCGCGCAGCTTATCGTAGACCCCGCGCGGCATCGCGCCCAGGGAATTGGAGATCATGTAAACCGTGTGCGCCAGGATGGGGAACTCCTCGCGCCAGCGCAGCAATGGATCGGTCATCGTCCCTCCCTCTTCGTCGGGATGAGCCAGCGGGCCAGGATCAGCGCCAGCCAGCTTCCCAGGGTCGCGCTCACCACGTGGACCTGCCCGATACGCAGCGGGTCAGCCCCCACATACACACCGGCGAACTGCCCCAGCACAAACCCGGCCCAACCGGCGACTATATACAACAGCAGCCGGCGCAGCCCACCGCCCACGACCAGGTGAAAGGCCGCGCCATAGGCGGTGGATAGCAGCCCGGCCAGAACCAGAGCAGGGGGAATGGATAGCGCCATCATCGCTTCCTCAAGACAAGTCAGGAGAGAAATGATCTGACCCTAGTTTACCACGAGTTGTCCAGGGCGCAACCTGTGAGGGGCGGGGTGGGGGGAACAGTGCTGCCCTGGACAACGGCCCTGAGATCGGTGTACACTATCCCATGCCATGATCACCATGACCCGCTCAGAATTTGAGGACCTCGTCGCCCAGGCGCTGGACAGCCTGCCGCCCGACATCGCCAGGCACATGAGCAACATTGAAGTGGTCGTGGCGAACTGGCCGACGCGCCGACAACTGCGCAGCAGCAACGTCCCCGCCGGGCAGACCCTCCTCGGCCTGTATGAGGGCATCCCCCTGACCCAGCGCGGCGCGCACTACCACCTGGTCCTCCCCGACAAGATCACCCTCTTCCAGGGGCCTATCCTGGCCCAGTGCCACACGCGGGAAGAGGTGATGGAGACCGTGCGGCGCACCGTCATCCACGAAATCGCGCACCACTTCGGCCTCTCCGACGACCGCCTGCGCGAACTAGGCGCGTATTAGATGACGCTGGCATACTTCTTGCATCTCTCCCTCGCGTGGAAAGCAGCACGAGCCTCGTCAGGTCGTGTGCGCGGAGGCCACGGGATTGACCACGTTCGTCACGTCTCTGGCCGCCCTAGATGCCCTCCGTGTTCGCTCACGTGCCCAGGCAGGACGCCTGCGCCTCTCCTGGGTCCTCGTGTGGGCGCTCCTCCTGACCACCGTCGTCACCCTCACCACCGACGGCGCGCCCCCGGCCCTCCTGTCCCTCCCCCGCAGCGTGACCTGGACGCAACGGGGCGCGGATTTCCTGCGCGGGAGCCTGCAGGGGCTGGTCGTCACCGTCGCCGGCGACGGCGCGCTGCGGCTGGCGCCGGACGCCCCGCATCATCGCGGCGTGTACATCTCTGCGCCCACCGCGTTCGGCCTGCCGCTCACCGCCCTGGCCGTGCGCCTGGACGCCGACATCCCCCCCGACACCGCCCTGAGCATTGAAGTGCGCACCGCGCCGGATGGCGCCCACTGGTCCCCCTGGGCGCCGACCTACACCCTGGAGCCCGACGCCGATGGCCGCCTGAGCGCGGAAAACCTGGTCGTGGCGGCGCCGGGGGACCGCTGGGCCCAGGCCCGCGTAACCTTCAGCGGCCAGGCCGAAGCCTCGCCGGTGGTCAGGGAACTGAGCCTGGTGGCGATAGACGCCTCGCGTGGCCCTGGCCTGGCCCAACTCATGCCCTCGGCCCACACCCGCCAGGCCGCACCCCCGCCGGCCGGTGTGCCCCAGCCGCGTATCATCTCGCGGGCGGAGTGGGGAGCAAACGAGGCCTGGATGACCTGGCCGCCCGCCTATGGCGCCATCCAGAAAATCATCATCCACCACACCGTCACCGGCAACGCCTACACCGACCCCGCCGCGGTGGTCCGCTCCATCTACTATTACCACACCGTCGTGCGCGGTTGGGGCGACATCGGGTATAACTATCTCGTGGACCGCTTCGGCAACATCTATGAGGGGCGCTACGGCGGCCCCGGCGCCGTGGGCAGCCACACGCTCAGCTACAACATCGGCAGCGTGGGCATCGGCGCCCTGGGCACCTTTGGCAACGCCGCCGGCAGCGTGGACCCCTCTTCTAACCTCATTCGCGGGCTGGTGGACCTCTCGGCCTGGATCGCGGCACAGAACGGCCTTGACCCCTTGGGCCAAAGCTACTTTGTGGACGGGGTTCGGCCCAACATCGCCGGCCACCGCGACTACGACATCACCTCCTGCCCGGGCGACTACCTCTACGATGACCTGGCCCCCCTCCGCCAGGCCACCTGGCAGCGCCTGCAAGAGGCCGCCCTGCCCAAGCGCCGCGCCGAGTTCGGCGCGCACACCACCCCGGCCACGCTCACCGCCCGCCAGACCGTGCAGGTCAACGTAACGGTGCGCAACAGCGGCTCCATGACCTGGCCGGCGGGGGGCGATCATCCCGTGCGCCTGGGCTATCACTGGGTGGACGCCAACGGCCAGGTGGTGGTGCAGCCGCCGGAAGACGATCACCGCACCCCCCTGCCACGCGACGTCGCCCCAGGCGAGGAGATCACGCTGGCAGGCGCCGAACTGACCGCGCCGATAGCGCCGGGCAATTACACGCTCAAGTGGGACATGGTTCATGAGGGGGTGACCTGGTTTGAGGCCAAGGGGAGCGCCACGCTGAATGTGGCTGTGGCCGTGACCGCGCCCGCCGCCCACCAGGTCTATCTGCCTATCGGCGTCCAGAACTCAGGTTCACAGCCCGGCCCGCCACTGCCACCCCCGCCCGGCCCCACCCCAACGCCGCCACCCGCCCCGACGTCAGGCTGCCAGAACCTGCTGGTTAACGGCAACTTTGAGGGCCAGGAGGGCTGGGTGATCAACGTGACCGACCGGGTGGCGGTGTATTCCAACCTGCGCCGCCACGGCGGTCGCTGGTCCATGCGGGCGGGCGTCCCGCCCGGCGGCTGGAACTTTGACAGTTACTCGTCCTTTGAACAGGCGGTGACCATCCCCGCCGAGGCCAGAAGCGCCAGGCTGCGCTTCTGGCGGCTGGCGCTGACCGACGACCCCAGCAACGACTTCCAGTACGTCTTCCTCCGCGTGGCCGGTGGGGCGTGGCAAGAGCTGCTTATGGAGCACTCCAACGCCGGTGTGTGGCAGGAGACCGAATTTGACCTCACGGCCTATGCCGGCCAGACGATCCGCATCCGCTTCGGCGCCTATAACAATGGCCGCGGCGGCGTGACCTCGCTGTGGATTGACGACGCCTCCCTGATCGTCTGCCGCTAGCTCACCCCCCGCTCTCTGCGCCGTGTAGGGGTACAGCGCACTGTGCCCCTACGTCAAGGGATAGCGTTCTTGAGGATAAGCGGCAGGTACTGGACGAAGTTGTGATAAATGCTGCTGAAGTTCTGCCAGTCCAGACGCCCATAGGGCAGGGCGAGCTGGGGCAGGATCAGGACGCTGACCACCAACAGAATCACCACGATAAGGAAGCGCACATCTCGCCTCATGGCATCATCTCCTCGCTAAAGGTAGGAGCGGCTTCAGCCGCGACTTCAGCCGCTGTCCGGGCACGGCGCCGCCGTGCCCGGACCCCCGACCCCCTACAAGGGGAGGGGGAGGGGGTGTTTCGGCGCTTCGCACCCCCATCACCGCTGCAGGTGCCGTCTTGCCTGCTCCCTCCCTTCAACGGAAGGATGCGGGCTTCCCAACGGCCACACCCGATACGCCCCGTTCGCAGGAATAATCGTGGCGTGCTTCACCAGGCTGCCGTCAAACTCCACAAAATAGATCGGGCGGGCGCGGCCCTGCGTGGCGATCAGTTGAAGCATATCGGGATAACTGATCAGCCAGCGATTGATGAGCACGACATCGGGCCGCCAGCCCTCCACAATCTGGAGGTACTGCATGGGCGGTATAGAGGCCCACCAGCCCAGGATGATCGCGTTGGGTTCCACCCGGCGCAACAGGGCCTCGGCCAGATCGCGGGCGCGGCGGTCGTGCGAGACGTCCACGCGAGGCGCGTTGATCAGCAGCGCCAGAACGATCATCAGTAGGAGCGGCTTCAGCCGCGACAGAGCGCGCAGGCCCACCACCACCGCCGTCCGTCGCCCGCCGTCCGCCCCCTTCAGCATTTCGCCGGCCCACTCGTCCAAGACACGCAGGCCCACCGCGATCCACAGCGCCCAGACCAGATAGACCGGCAGGAACATGGTCTCTTTGTCCACCACGCGGTAGTTGATGTAAAAGACTGCGTTGGCCAGGAACATGAGCGCCAGCATCAGGCCAGATGCCCGCTCGCGCCGCCACAGCGCCACCAGCCCGATCAGGCCGGGCAGCAAGCCAACCGAGAGAAAATTGCCCCACAGCCGATAAATGAACAGGCCGACCTCTTGGGGCAGTTCGGCCAGCGCATAGGCGAACATCTCGCCCTGGAAGGGGGCTCCCGTGATCATGGCCCACAACTCCGCCGGCTGGGTCAGGTCCGTGGGGATGAAGCGCCCGCTGGCGTCAAAATGCCCGGCGTAATTGAACGCGGGGGAGGCCAGGGTGCGCAGCGGCAGGTAAAGGTACACGCTCAGGCCCAGCGCGAACGCCCCGGCCAGCGGGATCAGCCGCTGCCAGCGCAGCAGACCCCGCCCCTCGGCCATGAGGACAAAGGCCGCTATCCCCGGCGCCAACAGCACGCTGGCCATATGGTTGCCGAAGCTCAGCCCATACAGCCAGGCGATCAAGCCCAGGAGGCGGGGGGCACGCCCCTCGCGCCAGCGCAGCAGCAGGAGGATGAGCGCGGCCATCAGCGCCGTGTGCAGCGTGTACACCTCGGCGATCACCGCCTGGCTCCAGAAGTAATACGAAAAGCCCAAAAACAGCGCGGCGGGCAAGGCCAGGCCGCCGCGGCCCGCCAGGCGCAGGGCGATGCGATAAATGAGCGCGATCGTGAGCGCACCAAAGACCGCCGACATCAGGTTGAGCCGGTAGCCCACATCGCCGACCGGGATCAGGCTGAATAGCTTGCCCAACAGCAGATACAGCGGATACCCGGTGGCCCGCATCAACCCTAGGTTGTAGGCCGCCGTGGTCATCTCAGCGCTGTCCAGGTTATATACTGTGGGGCTGAGCGTGAGCAGGTAAGCCAGGAAGGGCGCAAGGAACGCCAGGAGCGTGGCGGTCCAGGGCGTGATGGCCTGATTCACCGCAGCGGCGACGGCGGCCGACGGCCGACGGCCGACAGACAATGGCCGAGCCTCTGGGGTGAACTGGATACCGCGATACATGCTACGCCACCCAATACCAGTTAGCGAACAGAATGGTGAACAGGGCCAGCCACAGCAGGCTGGCGACCACGATGCAGCGGTCCAGCCATTCGCGCCGGCCCCACACGGCCAGGGCGATGAACGCCGGAAACAGCACCGCGACGTAGCGCGGCATGCTGATGAGGATGCCGGAGCTGGCGGGCAAGGCGGCGCCGAAGAAGACGAACAGGGCATAAGCCGGGCGGAAATCGCGCAGCATCACCAGGCCGATGACCAGAAAAGTGACGATAAAGGCCAGGTCAATCAAGGGCGGCAGCGGCAGGTTGCCCGCCAGCAGGTCAGCCAGCGAGCGGTTGCCGAGGGCCTGGATGACCGCGCCTGCTGCCGTCAGGAACGGCTGCGGCTGCCGCTCCCAGGCGCCCAGCGCCTGCAAATAGGCCGCCGGGTCGCCGAACATGCGCTGGAGGAAGATCACATAGCTCACCAGCCCGGCCGGGACGAAAAGGGGGGCCAGTGCTCCTGCGCCGGGGGCGCCAGCGCCCCACCAACGCTGATGCGCCCACTCGACGAAGAGCACTGGCACCAGCACGATTCCCACCAGCCGCGTGGCGCAGGCCAGCAGTCCGGCCAGTGTAGCCAGCCCCCAGGACCCACGCCGCGCCGCGTACAGCGCTGCGGCAGCCGACAACAGGAAGACCGACTCTGTGTAGGCTGCCGAGAAGAACAGCGCTGTCGGGAAAATCGCCACATAGAAGATCGCCCGCGCTGCCACCGCTTCGCCAAAGTCCAGCGCGGCCAGACGATAGAGCACCATAAGCGCCAGCCAGAAGGCCAGATTGGATACCAACACCGCCCCCAGCACCACATTCCCCACCAGAAGCTTCGCCCCATAGACGAGCAGCGGGTACACCGGCAGGAAGGCGATGTTGGCGAAGTGGTCCTTGGGGAAGGCGTAGCCCTCGCTAGCGATGTTGAGGTAAAAGCCGCTATCCCAGCGCCCGCCCCAGACATCCAGGAAGACGTTGCCGGGCGCGGTGTGATATTCGCCGCTAAAGCGCCCGTGAACCAGCGCCACAGCCACATAGGCCAGGACAAGCAGCCCCAGCCGCGTCACCAGGAAGACAAAGGTGGGCCGCCACAACCAGTCGGGGAGGCGGCGTTGAAACCAGGGCCGGTGCTGGGGAGAGGATACGGACGACGGATTGAACAAAATTGAAAGTTTCATTCCCAGCCCAGGCACAGGTCATCAAAAGCGACCGCCGACTCGGAGGTGTGCAGGCTGAAGTAGCCCGCCGTGAAGCGCAGCGGCTGGTCGCGAGCGATCTCACTCTTATCTACGGCGATGTCAAAGGTCTCCGGGCGCACGGTCAGGCGCAGGGTATGCCAGTGGCCATCGCCGGCGTCCATGCCTTCGGGGAGAGCCGCGCCCCCCATTGTGTGGAAGCCCGTCTTCTCGTCGTAATAGCCCCACAAGAGGCCCTTTCCACCCGCAAAGCGCACAAGCTGGCTGTTCACAAAGGCATACGGGCGCTCCATATTGAAAGCCAGCCCGCCCCCCATCACACCTGATATGTATCTCATACGTACAGACAACGTGTAGCGATCACCGGCGCGGAAGCGGGCCATCCCCGCCCCGCGATCAAAGCCGAAAGGCACGCGCTGGACATAGCCGCCGTCGGCCAGCGCCCAATCGCCGGAGAAGGGCAGCCAGCCATACGCCTGATCAAACCCCGTAGCGTACACGCAGGAAGGGCCGTTACTCCCTGCCGGGCTGCCCCCTATCGGAGTACGCGGCGCCAGCGGCCCGTACAGGCCGGCGTTGATCACCAGGAGCGCGGCAGCGATGCCCAGGGCCGGCCACAGGGCGCGCCAGGCGCGTCCTAGGCGCACGCGGAGGTCCGCCGGATAGGCGCGCGTGGGGCTGCCTCGGCCTTTCCCCCCGTCCGTCCTCCGTCCTTCGCCCTCCGTCATCCTATGATGCGGCACAGGTGGAGCCTCTGCACTCTCCCGCCCCCGGTTCATGCGACGCCTCCTCACGGGTCTCTCAGCCTCGCCCGCCCCACCCTTCCCCCTCCCTTTGAGAAAGTGAGGAAGGGAGAAGGGGGTTCCCTCTTCTCCCAGGCGTCAAGAGAAGAGGCAGGGGGATGGGGCTGATGTTGCACCATCCTCCATTCTAGCCGGTAAGCCGACGCAAATCTACGGGCGGAAGTCGCTTCGTTTATCCGACTTTAGTCGGATAGTGGGAACAACATCCTATCTACCGTCGTCTGCTCTGGCACACAACTTGCATCATATGCATACGCCATGAGTACACCCAGCCGTCCCACGTTCGGTCATCGGGTGCCATGGGCGCCTGTCCTGGCCACGCTCGCCATCCTCGTCGGTCTGGGCCTGGGCGATCCCGCCCAGGGCGCTGTGCCCCATGACCTCTCCCTGGTCTCCCCGACGGCCTTGGCCAGTTCCACGCCGCCCCAGGCCCAGCAGACCACCTCCATCCGAACCTATCTGCCCGCCGTCATTGCCCAGGCAGCGGCAGCGAACTATGAAGCGCGAGCCCTCTGGGTGACGCGCTACGACTGGACCACCTACGGCCAGGTCCCGCGCCCGGAGGCCATTGACCCTATCGTTGAGCGGGCCGCCGAGGCGGGCTTCAACCTGATCTTCTTCCAGGTGCGCGCTCACGGCGACGCCTATTACACGCCCGGCCTGGAGCCTTGGGCCGCCCGCCTGACTGGGACGAACGGCGCCACGCTCGGCCAGGACCCCGGCTGGGACCCGCTGGCCCGGATGCTGGAGCGCGCCCATGCGCGTGGCCTGCAAGTGCACGCCTATATCAACGTGTACACCGCCTGGCTGGGCACGACCGCGCCGCCCCACACCTCGCCGGAGCACATCTTCTGGGCCTTCTCCTACATGCCCGGCTCTAACTGGGCCTACTGGCGGCAATGGGATCGCAATCACCACCCTATGAACTTGAACACAGGCTACTTATGGGCCTCGCCGGGGGTGGAGTTCGTGGAGGATCACGCGGTCGCGGTGGCCCGCGACATCGTCTCGCGCTACCCGGTGGACGGCCTCCACCTGGACCTGGTGCGCTATGCCGGGGCGGATTACTCCTGTGACCCGCGCAGCGAGGAGCGCTACGGCAGGACGTGCTTCTCGAGCTGGGAGTACGCCGGTTTTCAGCGCTCGCTGGTCACCCACCTGGTGGGCCGTATGGCCACCGAGGTTCGCCCGCTGCGCCCGAACCTGATGCTGAGCGCCGCGGTGTGGTGGTACCCGATTGACCAGTGGGGCTTTGGCTGTAGCGAGGGCTACAACGACTACTACCAGGACAGCCAGGCCTGGCTGGCGGCGGGCCTGGTGGACGCGGTAGCGCCGATGCTCTATGGCTGCCCGGCGCTGGACGACCTGGACAACTGGACGGCGGTGGTGCGCGATTTTCAAGCGCATCGCGCCGGGCGCTACGTCCTCCCCGGCATCAGTGCCGAGGTGGACAGCTTCAGCGCCATCGCCGAGCGCATTGCCGCCGCCCGCGCCGTCGGCGCCGCAGGCCAGGCGCTGTTCTCCTACACCAGCCTGAACGCCCACAACTATTGGGACGACCTGGCGAACGGCCCGTACGCCCAGTCCGCCGCCCCGCCGCCCATCCCCTGGCCCTAAGCTGCAGCCGTTAGCTCAAGCCAGCAGTTCGCCGGCAGCGACCTCCGATTCAGGCGCTACTTTGAAGCGGGCGCAGAAGCTCGGCGACCTGGCGGACCTGGTCCACAAGGGCCGAGAGAACAGCGTCGCGCTCAACCCCGGTGGGCAGGAAGAGAGGGACCTGAAAGGCCCGCCGGGGATCCTGGGGATCAGTAATAAGCCGGCCCTCACGTTCAAGTGGCTGCAAGGCCTTGCGGATTTTTTCAAACCACTGTGGCCCCAGCGACTTCCCTGTCCACGCTGGTATCATCAGCCATAACGGCGTCTCACGATGTCTCGCCCAGGCATGTGGGGACACGCAAATAAAACCTACAAGCTTAGGCTCAGGCAGCAGAATGATATTTCGCCCCCTCCAGTGCTCCAGGATCCCGTAAGCCCCAGTACGAGCAATGCTCCTGGAAGAAAGTTGCTGGACGAGCTCTTCAAGGAGTTCGTAGTATTGAGCGATACACCGGCCAATACGCAGTGCGAAATCCTCTGAACTGAACGGGAGAAAGGCCTGGTAATCCATACGCTCGCACAGGCCGCGCAGTTGTTGCACATCGGCGCGGGCGGCCTCCTCACCCACCTGGACGAGACGGGCCTCCAGCGCGTTGAGCACATCTGACCATGAGGTTATAGCGAGGTGGCGATGCGGGTCAATCCATAAGCAGAACGGTTTCAATTCGGATGCAGAGGAGGGGGAGCGACGTTTCAGTTCAAGCCACAAGGATTGGCGCCGGGCTTCCGGCGCAATGAATATCAGCAGCCCAGGCTGGTCAGCGGGGAGCATATCCAGATAGGCGGGGGGCTGATTCTCGGTAAGGCCGGCCCAGAACTTTGCCTCCACGATAACGCGTGGGCGCCCGGCTTCATCGCTCCCAACGAGGTCTGGGATCCCCTTTTGCCGACCTGTTGCCTGCGTTCGGAACGCCAGATTCTGCGGAAGGTTGGGGACGAAAGTGGAAAGATGATCCCAGAAGGCACGGTGGGCCGGTTGGAGAATTTTGCAAGATGTAACCCAGCGCCTCGGTCGCGAAGTCCTCAAGGCGATCTGTGAAGCGCGTAGCGAGATACCCTAACATGTGTCACCTCCTATAGCTAGCTACTGTGTGCACCTGCCCGAATCAGGCTACCCCACAGTAGCCATACAGAAAGCCCCCTAATCACTGTTGGTGGGGCGCCGGGTGGTTACCTTACATAACCTACCTTCATCATCCAAATAGTATACAGCGCAAGCTCTCATCAAACAAATACAGTTGTGTCAGGGCCAGGAGCATCGGTTTTAGCCACTTTCCCTATAAAGGCATTCTCTGATACGACTATAAACAAATTTGCACCTCCCGCACCATTGCATTATAATATGGAGGCGTATAAAAGTTACTCCCCCTGATAAGGAGCAAAATGAACAAGCAGGTCCGTAAGAAGACGCTTTGGTTCTTTATGATCTTGGGCGGCATTCTCTTGCTGGGGACGGCGCCTGTGTTGGGGACGGCGCCTGCGCTGAGAAGATCACCTGATCAGCGCTTTTTCTGGCTGGGGTCCATGAACACGCCCTACGCCGAGGCGCGCGGCGTCTCCGCCGATGGACAGGTGGTCGCGGGCTGGGCCGGGCTCCAGAACCCTCACCATGCCTGGCGATGGACGCCGCAGGGCGGCATGGAAGATTTGGGGGATACCGGCGGGCGCGGCGCCGAGGCCTATGCTATCTCCGCCGATGGGCGCGTCATCGTGGGCTACTCTTTCTTGGCAAGCGGCTCGAATTACCACGCGGTCATCTGGAGCGGCGGCCAGATCAGAGACATCGGCACGCTCGGTGGTGATAACTCTTGGGCGCGTGGGGCCTCCGCCGATGGGTCTGTCGTGGTCGGCTCTGCGGAAGTCCCCACCGGCTACAACCACGCCTTCCGGTGGACGGAGCAGGGCGGCATGGAGGACCTGGGAACGCTTCCCGGTCAGCTTCGTAGCGTTGCCTGGGCGACTTCGGCTGACGGCGAGGTCGTGGTGGGTTGGTCAGGTCAAAATCTAATTCACCACGCCTTCCGCTGGACCAGGCCGACGGGCATGGTGAGCATTCACGACGACACCTACTGGGCCTGGACAGAGGCGGAAGGCGTTTCTGCGGATGGCACTACGGTGGTCGGCGCGGGTGAGACCCGCTCTACGGGTTTCCAACACGGCTGGCGCTGGACCGCGCAGACGGGACAGGTGGATCTCGGTACGCTGGGCGGCCAGTGGAGCGAAGCCTGGGCCGCCTCGGCTGACGGCAGCCTCGTCGTGGGCTGGGCAGAGGTCTCTACCGGCAACTGGCACGCTTTTCGTTGGAGCGATCAGAGCGGGATGGAAGATTTGAATGTCGTGTACGCCCCCGTGATCCCGCCAGGCTCTATTCTACGTGCGGCGTTTGCGATTTCGCCGGATGGGCGCTACATCGCTGGGATGGGGCACAATGCCGCTACCGGACGCGACGAGGCCTTCCTCCTTGATACGGCTTCCCTTACCCTTGTTGAGACATATCTGCCCATCATCCTGCGTTGAAAGGCGGGTGGGGAGGCCAGGGGGAGCGGTTTTAACCCCCTGTCACTCATTTTAGCGAGGTGAATTGCAAACAGCGAAAGGCTTGAGCGCCCCTGGCGCGTCATAGTGACGCGCCAGGGGCGCCCCACCTCACGCTTCCACTGCTCGGTCCGTGATCTCCAACCCCCGGTCAATGATGGCGATCCCCTCGCGCAACTGCTCCTCGGTGATGCACAGGGGCGGGTTGCAGAAGAAGTTATTCCAGCGGAGGAAGGTGTACAGCCCGTTCTCGCGGAAGAACGCGCCTAACTGGTTCATCACGCCCATCTCCGCTGGCTTGGCGTTGAAGGGCGCCAGCGGCTCGCGCGTCTCGCGGTTCTTGACCAGCTCCACGATGGCGAACAGGCCGATGTAACGCACGTCACCCACCGAGGGGTGCTTCGCCTTGAGCCGCTCCAACTCTTCGCCCAAAATCTTGCCCATGCGCCGCGCGTTCTCAATCAGGTTGTCCTCTTTGTACACGTTGATGGTGGCGATGGCCGCCGCCAGCCCCATCGGGTGCGAGTTATACGTCAGCCCGCTCCAGAGGACGTTGTTCTGGAAGTAGTCGGCGATGCGGTCATTCACCATCACCGCCCCCAGCGGCAGGTAGGCGCTGGTCAGCCCCTTGGCCAGCGTCATGATGTCGGGGACGACGTTCCAGTGGTTGACCGCGAACCACTCGCCGGTGCGGCCAAAGCCGCTCATCACCTCGTCGCAGATGAGCAGGATGCCGTACTTGTCGCACAGCGCCCGCAGCCCCGGCAGGTAACCGTCCGGCGGGATGATCAGCCCGTTCGTGCCGGTGACTGTTTCAATGAACACGGCGGCGATATTCTGCGGCCCCTCGTACATGATGACTTCCTCAATATGGTTGAGGCAGTCCAGCGTACAGGCGGGCTGGTGCTTGCAGAAGGGGCAGCGATAGCGGTAGGGGTCAAACACGCGCACCACGCCGGGGATGGCTGGTTCGGCGGCCCAGCGACGCGGGTCGCCGGTCAGCGTGACCGCGCCGTGCGTGGCGCCGTGATACGAACGGTAGCGCGCGATGATCTTGTGCCGCCCGGTGACCATGCGGGCGATCTTGATGGCGTTCTCATTGGCCTCGGCGCCGCCCAGCGTGAAGAAGGTGTGGTTCAGGTCGCCGGGGGCGAGTTCGGCCAGCATCTGCCCCAGCCGGGCGCGCGGCTCGGTCGCCAGGAAGGGGTTGGCGTAGAGCAACTGCTCGGCCTGCGCCTGGATGGCGCGGATGACGCGCTCATCGCCGTGGCCGATGTTGACGCACATGAGCTGCGAGTTGAAGTCCAGGTAGCGCTTGCCGTTGGCGTCCCAGAAGTACACGCCCTTGGCGCGGACCACCGGGATGGGGTTGGCGTTGACCTGCGCCGTCCACTCAAACAGGGTGTACTGCTTGCACAGCGCAACGATCTCTTCCGCCGTCATCGTGGCGGTGTTCGCCATAGCCATTGTGGTCTCCTTAATGTTTTGCGTCTATAGCGCGTGCGTCCCGCGCTTGAGGAACTGGCCGTCGCCGGGCTTGCCCAGGAAGCGGTCGCCATCCACGACCAGCCGGCCACGCGAGAAGACCTTGTCCGCCTTCCCCAACACCTCCATGCCCTCATACGGGTTGTAGTCCACGCGCATGTGGTGGGTGGTGGCGCTGATCGTCCAGCGCGCCTCCGGGTCCCAGATGACCACATCGGCGTCAGAGCCCACGGCGATGGTGCCCTTGCGCGGGAACAGGCCGAACAGCTTGGCCGGGGCGGTGCTGGTGAGCTGGACGAAGCGGTTCATGCTCCAGCCGCGCTTGAGCACGCCGCCGTTGTACAGCAGGTGCAGGCGGTTCTCTACGCCGGGCACGCCATTGGGGATCTTGCTGAAGTCGTTCAGCCCCAGCGTCTTCTGCGGCCCATACGGCCCGCGCCCCTCCTTGAAGCAGAACGGGCAGTGGTCGGTGGACACCACTTGAAGATCGTCCACCTCCAGCGCCGTCCACAGGTGCGCCTGGTTCTCCTTCTCGCGGATGGGCGGCGAGCACACGTACTTGGCGCCCTCAAAGTCCGGCTCCTCGTAGTTGTCGTAGGAGAGGAACAGGTACTGTGGGCAGGTCTCGCCGTAGGCGGGCAGGCCGCGGTCGCGGGCCTCGCGGATTTGCTCCATCGCCAGGTGGCTGGAGACGTGGACGATGTAGATAGGCACGCCGGCCATCTCGGCCAGGGCGATGACGCGGTGGGTGGCTTCGCCCTCGGCGGTCGCCGGGCGCGACAGCGCGTGATACTTGGGCGCGGTCTTGCCCTCGGCCAACATGCGCTTGACCATGACGTCAATCACGCCGCCATTCTCGGCGTGCATGCAGATGAAGCCGCCGTTGTCGGCGGTGCGCTTGAGCGCCTTATAGATGGTGGCGTCGTCCACCATGAACACGCCGGGGTAGGCGGTGAACAGCTTGAAGCTGGACACGCCCTGGCGCACCATCTCGTCCATCTGGGGCAGGGCGTCGTCGGGCAGGTCGGTGATGATCATGTGCAGGCCATAGTCAATGACCGCCTTGCCGTCGGCCTTGCCCAGCCAGGTGTCCAGGGCGTGCTGCATGGTCTGGCCCTTGTACTGCACGGCGAAGTCAATGATCGTCGTGGTGCCGCCGAACGCCGCCGCAATCGTCCCCGTCTCAAAGTCGTCCGAGGCGAAGGTGCCGCCGAAGGGCAGGTCCATGTGGGTGTGGACGTCAATCCCGCCGGGGATGACGTACTTGCCCCTGGCGTCAATCACCTGGTCCGCCTGGACGGGCAGGTTCTGGCCGATGGCGGTGATCTTCTCGCCCTCAATGAGCACATCGGCCACGTAATCGTCTGTGGCGGTGATCACCCGGCCGTTTTTGATGAGTGTGGACATGGCTATTTCCTCCTTTCAGTCACGTGTCGCATCGTCTGCGCGGAATGAGTCCTCGCCAGATTACAGGCCCGTTTATGGGGGCGGATGCCCACCACCTATGGCGGGGGAAGCCGGGCGCATAGCCGTGCGCCCCTGCTTCCTCATCTAAACGCCGGGATAATCTCCCGCCCATACACCTCTAGCGTCTCCGGCTCGTCGCCGCTCATTAGGTAGATGTTAAACTGCGTCACACCGACGTTCACCAACTCCTGGAGCTTGGCCCGCACCTGCTCCACCGTGCCGAGCACGCAGAAGCGGTCCACCACCTCGTCGGCGACGAACTCGGCGTTGTCGCTGCCCACCTCGGCGTGGTGATGGTAGTCGTAGCCCCGGCGTGTGCGGATGTAGCCGGTCAACTCCGGCGGCAACTCCTCCGGCTTGTAGCGCGAGACCAGGTCCACGACGTGGTTGGAGACGAGCGCGGGGAACCAGCGCACCTGATCGCGCGCCTTGGCCATATCGTTGCTGATGAAGGTCGGCGCCGCGCTCATCACCTGGATGGAGGCGGGGTCGCGGCCCGCCTGGCGTGCGCCCTCGTGCACGAAGCCCAGACACCACTTGATCAGGTGCGGGTCGGCGAACTGGAGGATGACGCCATCGCCCAGCCGCCCGGCGGTGCGCAAGGCTTTCGGGCCGTAACCGGCGATCCAGATGGGCAGCGACCCTCGTGCCCAGGTCAGGCGAATGGGCGTGCCGTCATACATGACCTCCTGGCCGCTGGCCAGCGCCCGGATGAGCTCCACTGCCCAGGCCATGCGCTCCACCGTCGTGGGCGTCTTGCCGATCACCCGCCGCGCGCTGTCGCCGCGCCCGATGCCCATCTCCATGCGCCCCCCGGAGATGATGTTCAGCGTCGCCAACGCGCTGGCCGTGACGGTCGGGTCGCGGGTGACGGGGTTGGTGACGCACGGCCCCAGGTGCATCCGCGTGGTGTTCAGCGCCATGAGCGTGAGCAGCGGGTAAATCTCCTTCCACAAGACGTGCGAGTCAAACAGCCAGCCGTAGGTGAAGCCGTTCTCCTCGGCCTTGCGGGTTAAGGCGATGAGGTCCTCAATGGCCCAGTCGGGCTTGAGAGTAATACCAAAGTTGAGCATGGGATGCCACCTCCTTCAAGGCGACCGTTTTATTCACCGTAGAGGGCGCGGAGACCGCAGAGATCCTGTCCTCTGCGCTCCCTGCGGTCTCTGGGGTGAAAAAGCCCTGATGTTACGGCGCCACAATGTCGCCATACGCCTCCGGTCGGCGGTCGCGGTAGAACTGCCAGGTATTGCGCACCTCGCGCACCTTATCCAGGTCCAGGTCGGCGATGATCAGTTGCTCCTCGCGGTCGCTGGCCTTGGGCTGGCCGGTGAGGATGTCGGGCACATACTGGCCGCGTGGGTCCACGAAGTAGCTCGTGCCGTAGTAGTCGTTCGGGCCAAGCTCCGGCTCCTGGCCCACGCGGTTGATCGTGCCCACGAAGTAGCCGTTGAAGATGGCGTGGGCGCGCTGCTCAATCTCCCACAGGTGCATGGAGAGGCCGCGCGAGGTGGCCGAGGGGATGAACACCAACTCCGCCCCGTGCAGCCCCAACATGCGCGCCCCCTCCGGGAAGTGGCGGTCGTAGCAGATGTACACGCCGATCTTGCCCACGGCGGTGTCAAACACCGGGTAGCCCAGGTTGCCGGGGCGGAAGTAGAACTTCTCCCAGAAGCCATTCACCTGGGGGATGTGCGTCTTGCGGTACTTGCCCAGGTATCGGCCGTCAGCGTCAATCACTGCGGCGGTGTTGTAGTACACGCCGGTCTGATCCTCCTCGTACATGGGGACGATCAGGACGATGTGGTTCTGCCGGGCGACCTCTTGCATGAGTTTCGTGGTGGGGCCGTCGGGGATGCGCTCGGTCAGGCTATAGAACTTGGGGTCCTGCACCTGGCAGAAGTAGGGCCCGTAGAACAACTCCTGGAAGCACATCACCTGCGCCCCGTGTTTCGCCGCCTGCTCCACATACTGCACGTGCTTCTGGATCATGGACTCCTTGTCGCCGGTCCAGGTGGCCTGCAACAAGGCGCCGCGCACAATCCGTGCCATAGGTCCTCCTTAAATCAGGGATCGTGGGGGACGGAAGATGAAAGATGGAGAAGCTCCCCGTCTTCCATCTTCCGTCCTCCGTCGTCATTTGCCCCCCGGCGTCACTTCCACCACGGCCGGTTGCCAGTTCAGGCCCTTGGTGTCCTCGGTGATGCCCTGGAGGGCCTCCTTGGCGTACTTGTCGGTGTACGCGCCAGCCGCGGGCGGGTTCTTGATCACGCCAAACTTGAGGGCGATGTCCACCGTCTGCTGGTAGAGCTTGGGGTCCATCACCCCGATACCGTTGGGGGAGGGCCAGATGAGCTTGTTGATCTCGTTCATCTGCCAGGTCATGTGCCCGCGCCCCAGCGTCGGCCCCTGCTTCAGGACGATCTCCACGCACTCCTGCCAGTTGTCGCGGCAGTAAATCCAGCCGCGGAAGGAGGCCCGCAGGAAGCGAACGGCGATGTCCTGGTTCTTGGCGTCCTGGAGGAAGGCCTCGGTGGTGAAGATGCCGTCCTCCAGCATGGCCGTGCCTTCCTTGTTGAAGTCAATCACCACCAGGTCCTCCGGCTTGTACAGTTGGCCGGTCTTGGGGTTGGTCGTCTCCAGGACCTGGGCATACTCGTTGTAAGTCATGGCCGCCGCCGCGTCCACCTCGCGGTTGAGCAGCAAGTTCATATCAAAGGGCTGCTGCACGATGGTCAGGTCCTTGTCCTTGTCCAGGCCGTACTTGTTGAGCGTGGCCAACAACTCAAACTCGTTGCCGCCCAGCCAGACGGCGATTTTCTTGCCCTTGAAGTCCGCCACGCCGGTCATGCCGCTGTCCTTCCAGAAGATCTCGCGCATGCCGCTGTACTGGAAGACCTGGGCGATGTTGACCAGCGGCGTGCCCTGCTCGCGGGCGGAGAGCAGGCTGGGCAGCCAGTCCAGGCCGAACTGCGCCGAGCCGCCGGCGACAACCTGCTCCGGGATGATGTCGGGGCCGCCGGGCTGGATGGTTACGTCCAGGTTCTCGGCGTCGTAAAAGCCCTTCTCCTTGGCGGCATAATAGCCGGCGAATTGCGACTGGACCACCCACTTGAGCTGGAGCGTGACCTTGTCCTTGGCGCCTGTGGCTGCGGGTTGGGGGGTGCCGCCGCACGCGGTCGCGATCAGGCTGAGCACGACGATCAGCAGGGCTATAGGCATCCACTTGGGTTTCATAGCGCGTTCCTCCTCCCTTAAGATTCAGGCTTAGATGCTGGGGTATTCGCACGCCAGACGATTCGCTTTTTGAGAATCACCCCCTTCCCCGATGACGAAGGACTGGGCCGTCGTTCATCATTCGTCGCTCGTCCTGAACGACACGTGCCAGGGCAAGGCCAGCCGCTCAATCAGCGCAATCACCCAGTAGAAGGCGATACCCAGGACGCAGGCGACGATGATCGCTGCCCAGGCTTCGTCCAGGTGCAGCAGGCTGGCTTCGCTTTTGATATACACGCCCAACGCCTTAGTGAAGCCGCCAAAGAACTCAGCCACCACCGCGCCGATCATGCTCAGCGTCGTGGCGACCTTGAGCGCACTGAACATGAACGGTAACGCGGTGGGCAGGCGCAGCTTGAAGAACACCTCTAGCTCTGTGGCCGCATACGAGCGCATCAGGTCCAGCGAGGCCCGGTCGGCGGAGTGCAACCCCCGGATGGTGGAGAGCAGCATGGGGAAGAAGGTCATGACGGCCACGATGGCGATCTTGGAGCCTTGCTCAATACCGAACCAGACCGTCATGATGGGTGAGAGCGCGATGATGGGGATGGAGTTGGTGGCGATGGCGTAGGGCATGATCAGGCGGCTGGCCGCAGGCCAGCGGGCGATGCCCAGGCCGACGAGCAGCCCCAACCCACAGCCAATGATGTAGCCGCCGATGGCCTCCATAAACGTGTACAGCCCCCGGCCAAACAACGTACAATCGCCCATCGCCCCATAGACATCCAGCCCCAGCCGCGACCACCGGCTTGGCTGCGCCAGGCCGCTCACGAAGGTCACGGCGGCGTTGGCGAACCCCGGCCCAATAGAGGCCGGTGGGCACAATTCCACAAACTTACGGGCGATGCTGGAGGGCGGGCGCAGGAGGAAGCTGCCGATCTGGAAGTAGTGAAAGGCCCATTCCCAGGCGAGGATGACCAGGACGAAGACCGCCAGCGCGGGGGCGTAGCGCCGCGTCAGGCGGGTTGCCCGCCCGAAGATCAGGCGGTCAGCAGCGCGCTCAGCGTAAATCTCCGGGACCTCAATAGCCATTATGTCTCCCGCAGGCTTTCGCGCACTTCGGTGACCAGCTCAAAGAAGCGGGTCTGCTCCCGTGTCTCAAAGGTGCGCGGGCGCGGCAAGTCAATGGGGATCACTTTCTCAATCTTGCCGGGGCGGGGGGTCATGACCACGACGCGGCTGGACAGGAACACGGCCTCGGGGATGGAGTGGGTCACGAAGATGACGGTGGTGTTCGTCTGACCCCAGATGTTGAGCAACTCGTAGTTCATGCGCTCGCGGGTCAGCTCATCCAGCGCGCCGAAGGGTTCATCCATGAGCAGGATAGAGGGCTTGAAGGCCAGGGCGCGGGCAATGGCCACGCGCTGTTGCATGCCCCCCGACAGTTGCCAGGGCCGGTGGTTGCGGAACTCGGCCAGCCCGACCAGCGCCAGCATCTCCTCGGCCAGCCGTTCGCGTTCGGCGGGCGGATAGCGCATGATCTCCAGGGGGAGCTGCACATTGCGCTTGACTGTGCGCCAGTCGTACAGCACTGGCGACTGGAACACCATGCCGTAATCGCGGTCCAGGCGGGCCTGGCGCGGCGTTTTGCCCTTCACCCGGATCGTCCCTTCAGTGGGCTGGAGCAGGTCGGCGACCAGGCGCAACAGCGTGGACTTGCCGCAGCCGGAGGGGCCGATGAGCGAGACGAACTCGCCCGCTTGGATGCTCAGGTTGACGCGGTGGAGCGCGGTGGTGCTGTTGGCGCCGTTGCCGAAGACCTTGCTGACGTTCTCAATACTGACGATAGGGGTGGAATCAACCGGTGGTTGGGCCATAGGTTATCCTCCCTCTGTGGGCGGCAGCCAGGTGACGACGCGGCGCTCTACCAGCGCGACCAGGGCATAGAAGCCGATGCCCACCAGCGCGGCCACCAGGATGGTTGCCCACAGGTTAGGCGGCCAGGTGTTGTAGTACTGGGCGTAGTTGATGATCGCCGGGCCAATGCCTTGGGTGGAACCCACAGGCAACTCGCCGATGATCGCGCCGACGACGCTGGCCGTGGCCGAGATTTTGAGCGCGGTGAAGATATAGGGCACGGCGGCGGGGATACGCAGCTTGAGGAGGATGGCGCGTTTGGTGGCGGCGTAGGAGTGCATGAGTTCCAACGCGGTCGGCTCCACCGATTGCAGGCCGCGCAAGGTGTTGATCGTCACCGGGAAGAACGTCAGGTAGGCCGCGATGATGGCCTTGCTGTCCCAGCCGGTGCCGCGCCAGACGACGACCATCGGCGCGATGGCCAGGATAGGCACGGTCTGCGAGGCCACCACATAGGGGAGCAGGCCGCGCTCCAACAGGCGCGAATGGGCGAAGGTCACGCCTAGAAGAAAGCCCAGCGCCCCGCCCAGAATGAACCCGGCCAGGGCCTCCAGCCAGGTGATCAGCGCGGCTTTGGCCAGGACGGTGATCAACAGCGGCCCGGTAGCGGTCGGCTTGAAGAACGCGCCCAGAATAGATGGCATCTCGTCGCCCGCCGTCCCGCCCCGGTTCAGGAAGGGGAGGGGGATCAGGTGGGGCAGGTTGTAGTCGGTGATGTTGAAGGCGAACTTGAGGGCTTCCCAGAGGAGGATGATGACGGCCAGCAATCCGAGGGGGGAAAGCGTGCGGGCGATACGGCGCCAGCCAGGGCTTCTTATCTGCGCGCTTGAGGCGGCGAACTGATCCTGTGTGGCGGAAACCATGGCGCTCTCGCTCATGCTCCTCCCGGCCTCTTCATATGGGGGGAATAGGTATAAATAGGTCGGTGAGGGAATTATAATCAGCTTAGTCGTTTCGCGCAACTGGCCGTCTCCGGATGCGCGCTCCAATTTGGGGGCAACTTTAGGCTGGCGATTGAAGTCACGCCTGCAGGGGCGCAGCGCGCTGCGCACAGGGCAAGCGCTGCGCTTGTCCGAAAACAGGGCGGCTATTGCGCAACCTAACACGCCCTCTATCAGAAAATACCTTCGCTTTTGTATTGACTGTTTGCACATCTTGACCTATAATATTCTGTGTAACTACTGGAACTGAGACCTATCCTGGCTGTGCCCCAGCGCGCCCCGGCCCGGCCGCCCCCAGCCCGCCCCGCGGCGCCTGGGACCGGGCTACATTCACACGGAGGAGACACCCATGACCCGCACACCCGCTCTCCTGGGCCTCTTCGCCCTCATCCTCATCTTGGGGCTTGCCCTCAGCGTCTCGGCGCGAGCACCCGCCGCCCCCTCCCTGCCCCCCGACCCGGCCCAGGTGCAGGCCGCGCTGCACCGCGCCCCCCTCCTGTTCATCCAGAACGCGGGCCAGTTCGCCCCCCAGGCCCGCTTCCAGGTGCGCGGCGGCCTGGGCGGCGGCAGCCTGTGGCTGGCCAACGACGCCCTGTGGCTCACCCTGCTCAAGCCCGCATCCCCCCAACCCCCTGCTCCCCGTGTGGGAGCAGGGGGAGAGGGCCAGCCCCCCGCTCCCTCTGAGGGGAGAGGGGCCGGGGGTGAGGGCCTGCACCTCAGGCTGCGCTTCCTGGGGGCCAATCCGCACCCCCGCCTGGAGCCGTTTCAGCGGCTGGAGACGCACGTGTCCTACTTCATCGGCAATGACCCGGCCAAGTGGCGGGCGGATGTGCCCGTGTGGGGCGGGGTGCGCTATGTGGGGCTGTATCCGGGGGTGGACCTGGAGGTGAGCGGGGAGGGGGGCGCTGGGGCTGGCGGCTGCTGGTAGGGGCGGGGGCCGACCTGAGCGCGGTGCGGTTGAGTGTGGAGGGGGCGGAGGGGATGGCGGTGGAAGGGGATAGCCTGCGGCTGGACACGGCCATCGGTTCGCTGTCCCTGCCGCCTGTTCTGGCTGGGGAGGGGGCTATCTGGCAGCCGGTGCTGGTGGAGGGGGGCATTGCCTTTGCACCTCCGCCCGTTCATCTGTTCCCTCTATTCCCCGCATCCGGTGGCCGCCCTGAGGATGACCTGCTGTACAGCACCTTCCTGGGCGGGAACTGGGATGACTATGGCTTGGGCATCGCGCTGGACGCTGGCGGGGCGGCCACTGTCACGGGCTGGACTGAGTCCACCGACTTCCCCACCACGCCAGGGGCCTTTGACCCCAGCCACAATGGCTTGGGCGACGCCTTTGTGACCAGGCTGAGGATGGGGGGCGGGCCGCCGCCGACATGTCCAGTACCTTTCTTTTGGCAACGTGATCCAAGATGGAGAGATCACCCACTACGCACCAATGGCCAGTGTTCACCAGAGTGCGGCACGATCGGAGCATGTGGTTGTACCTTGACCTCCGCCACTATGGTATTTTCTTACTATGGCGCTAACCTGAATCCCCCCACTCTGAGTGACTGCATGGGGACATCAGCATGCCCATTTTCCTGGGGAACTGGTGCATCATGTACAAATGGGCGAGCGCGCTGGATAGGTCGGTATGGATTCAATTGGGGCCGCTTAGACCAAGAACTAAATCAGAATCATCGCCCCGTTATTGTGGGAATGCACAAGGGAAATCAGACCCATTGGGTTCTCGTTATCAGCGGACAGGGCAGCGATCCCGCCAACTATGTGATGCACGACCCCTGGTATGAGGGAGGAGCTAATATGAGGCTGGATGCTCGGACAAGTCGGGGGTGGGTGCTCGATGCATTGGCTGTATACGATGGCCAGGCAACCTGTGAATCCATAGCCCCAATCACCCCAGGCTTAGACACGATTAACCCTCAGCCCGTCATATTTGCTGAGGGTAAGAATATGTCCGGCGGGCACCCGCAGTCTGCAGTCTCTGAAATAAGCGATTTTACGCCCTCTCCAATCGTAACCGGAACCGCTTACGTTTACAGGACGACTGCAGTCACAATGACGATACATCTTACGGCTTATAGCAGCGCAGGCAATGTCACAGAGATGTTGATCTGGACAGATACTATCACGAACACTATATGGCAGCCGTACACACCGTTTGTGTGGCTTCCTGTTAGCGATCTAGTCTATGCCCGCTTTCGGGATGAATTTGGCAACGAGTCTGAGATATACTCGGATACAACCGATCCAGTATATACACCGACCAATCCGCCATGGGACATCTTGTTGCCTCTCATTCTGAAGTTCTCGCCCTAGTGCGCTCCGGCACGGTTGCTTAATCTCTGTGCAGGCCCACCCTTGTGAGGAGGGCGCTATGCTCTCCCCACCGAGGCCGGGCGATGCGGTTTCTGGTGAATGCGGGCTTCCCTTTGGCGAGTGTGGGCTGCTTGCGCTGGGGTGGCTATGACGTGGCCGCCGTGATTAAAGATATATCCGGTGGCCCCCAGGAGCCCCCTGAGTTCCCCCAAGTTCCTCAAAGTTCCTGCGCGTTCCCCTGCCCCCTCAGGCGACGTCAATGCTCTCCAGGTAGAACTCGCGCCCGCGAATCAGCTCATAGCCGCGCGCGCCACAGTGGGGGCAGGCCTCCTGGTCGGGCGCCCAGGCGAACTCCGCGCCGCAGGTGCGGCAGCGCAGGACGGGCTGTATCCAGCGGAAGGCGAGTTGCGCGCCGGCGGCAGGCGTGCCCGCGCTCACCAGGTCAAAGTAGAACTGCACGGACTCCGGGCTGATGTCGGAAAGCGCCCCTACGACCAGGTTGAGGCCGGTGATGCGCCCGGCGCCGGCAGCCCGGGCCCGCGCTATAGCTTGATCCACCATCTGCTGCACTATTCCCAATTCATGCATCGGTTTACCCCCCTGCGCCTGGCGATGTGACGAATGTCACCCCCAAAGGATGCCTTCTATCACTTCGCATCAGGTGGCAGTAGCCATACACTGACAGAAACGCGTGGACATGTGTGGGCCAGCAGGGCCTCCCCCTGCTGGCATGGGGCGCGCTGTGGCTCAGATTCGTCTGCTCATCATTGAGGGGCATGAAGCGGTACGGCGTGCGCTGGCTGCCCGCCTGGCCTCGCCAGAGGTGGAGATCGTGGGCAGCACCGGCGACCACGAGGATGGCCTGCGCCAGGCGCTCAGCCTGCACCCCGATGTCATCCTGCTGGAGTTGAAAGGGCCCAACAGCCGCTGGCTGGAGCTCATTCGCCGTCTGGCCGAAGCAGGGCTGATGCAGCGCGTCATCGTCCTGACCTCTTACCTGGACGACGAAGAGCGCCGCCTGGTCCTGGAGGCCGGCGCCCGCGCGTATCTCCTCAAGGACCTGCACTCCGAGCATCTGATTGAAGCCATCCGCCAAATCAGCCAGGGCGCATCCGCTGCCTACCCCGCCTCAGGCGATGGGGCTTAGAAGGTGGCGTGGCCGTTGCGGCCATCGTGAGCGGCCAACTGGGCAAAGGTGGTCTTCGCCAGGACCGCTTTCAGGGCGCGTTGCGCCTCCGCCCAGGTGTCGTGGACCGGGCAGGTCTGGTCCAGGGGACAGGCCCCGGCGCGGATCAGGCAGGGGTTCAGCGTGATCTTGCCCTCCAGGGCTTCCACCACCTCCAACAGGGTGATCTGCTCAGGCGAGCGGGCCAGGGTCACCCCCCCGCGTGCCCCGCGTCGCGTATCCACCAGCCCGGCAACCGCCAACTGGGAGATGATCTTCCCCAGGAAGGCGGTGGGGATTTGTTGTCGCCTGGCGATCTCATGCGCGGGGATGGACGTGCCCGGCGGCTGGCTGGCCAGGTCCAGGATCACACGCACACCATAGTCTCCTCGTCGGCTCAGTTGCATGGTCAACCTCCCGGAATGTACTTAACGGATGATCCCAACAGCGTTGCGGTAATTAGGACACTCCCTGTCGCAATACACCTTCTATGCTACCCCGGGCCGGGGCAGCCGAGTAGTGACAATTGTCACCTTCGCAGGGTGACAAATAGCACCGTTTCTATCGCAATTCGGCTGGGCCCATCCCCTTCAAGCCGACCCCGGCGCCCCTATAGCCCAATGGTTCTATAGGGTCTCCTGCTATATTGCACTACAATACATGAGCGTTCAGCACTTAGCTTTAACGCTCAACGTACCCTTTCGGTAGGAGCGGCTTCAGCCGCGAAGGCTTTCAGGAACGGCTTCAGCCGCGAAGAAGGTAGGAGCGGCTTCAGCCGCGAAGCTATTATCGGGATGGCGCAATCACAGTCAACCGGAGCAGGGGACAAACAGCGGGCGTCAGGGGTGTGGCCGTGGGTGCGGCGCAACCTGATCGCGCCGGTGCGCGCCACGCGGGGCTGGGGCTACATTGTCGTGTTTGTGCTGGCCATCGTCTCCCTGGTAGGCGGGGCCGGGGTGCTGACGTTGGCCGCGCTGCAGGGGCGCGACATGGTGGCTGCACGCCTGGCCACAGCGACGCCCACGCCTACCCCCACGCCCTTGCCGCCCACGCCCGCCTCCACCCTAATCCCTTCTCCTCAGGCGACGGCCACACCCTTGCCCAGGCCCTTCGCCCTGGCCGGGACGCCGCTCCCCGCCCGCCTGGCGGCGATCTCGCCGGCCAACGCCGGGCAGGTGGTCCCGCTGGCCCGCTGGGGCCGGGGGCGCGTGACCCAGGCCATCTGGTCGCCCGCTGGGACAGAGGTCGTGGTCGCCTCCTCGTTGGGTATTTACTTCTATGACGCCGAGGCCCTGGAACTGCGCCGGTTTATTGAGACACCGATGCAGGTCATGGGCCTGGCCTATTCCCCCGATGGGCGCATCCTGGCGGCGGCCTCCGGGGGCAGCGTGGTGCAGTTATGGCGGCCTGGGGATGGCCTGCTCCTGCGCGCGCTGGTGGGCCACACCGACCTTGTGCTCAGCCTGGCCTTTTCACCGGATGGCGAGGTCCTGGCCTCCGGGTCGGCGGACACCACCGTCCGGCTGTGGCGCGTGCGCGATGGGGCGCTCCTGTTCACCCTCAAAGGGCATACCGGCTACATCACCAGCCTGGCCTTCTCCCCCGACGGCACGCTCCTGGCCTCCGGCTCAAGCGACAACAGCGTGCGGCTGTGGCAGGTGGGGAGCGGAAGCCCTGTGCACATACTGACCGGGCACACCAACTCGGTGAGGAGCGTGGCGTTTTCGCCCAATGGGCTGGTGCTGGCCTCGGCGGGGGGCGATAAGACCGTGCGGCTGTGGCGCGTGGAAGATGGGACGTTGACGCGCACGCTGCAAGGCCATACCGACGTGGTGACCGGCGTGGCCTTCGCCCCCAGTGAGGGGGTCATCGCCAGCGCCTCAGCCGACCATACGGTGCGGCTGTGGCGGGCGAACAACGGCCGGCTGCTGCGCACCCTGGAGGGCCACACCGGGCCGGTGGAGAGTGTGGCCTTCTCGCCGGATGCGGCGCACCTGGTCACAGCCTCGGCGGATAGCACCGTCCAGGTCTGGGCGACAAGCAACGGCACCGCGCTGCGCAAGCTGCAAGGATACACCAGCCGCATCTACAGCCTGGCCTTCGCCCCCGATGGCGGAACGCTGGCCCTGGGCCTGGGGGACAACAGCGTGCAGGTGTGGCGGGCCGATGATGGGACACTGGTGCGCACGCTGAAGGGGCACAGCGGGCCTGTGCGCAGCCTGGCCTTCTCCCCGGATGGGCAGATGCTGGCCTCGGCCTCGGAAGATGCCACCATCCAGGTGTGGCGGGCCGATGATGGGACGCTGGTGCGCACGCTGAAGGGGCACACCAACGCCGTGCGCGGCCTGGCTTTCTCCCCGGATGGGCAGACGTTGGCTTCGGCCTCGGCGGATGCCAGCGTGCGGCTGTGGCGCGTGGGCGATGGCGCGCTCTTGCGCACCCTGGTGGGCCACACAGATCACGTCAATGCGCTGGCCTTCTCCCCCGACGGCAGGCTCCTGGCCTCGGCCTCGGACGACCGCAGCGTGCGGCTGTGGCGTGTGGTCGGTGGCACACTCCTGGTCACGTTGGTCGGCCACACCGACCGCGTGACCAGCGTGGCCTTCTCCCCCGATGGGGCCCTGCTGGCCTCCGGCTCCGATGACGGCACCATCCGCCTCTGGGAGGTCAAAGAGGGCATCCCCCTCCGCCTGCTGGAGGGCCATCGCGGCGAAGTGGAAAGCCTGGCCTTCTCCCCCGACGGCAGGCTCCTGGCCTCGGCCGCACGCGACACGAGCATCCGGCTGTGGCAGGTGAGCGATGGCGCCTTTCTGCGCGCGCTGGAAGGGGGCCATCAGGAGCGTATCACCAGCCTGGCCTTCTCCCCCGACGGGCGCCTGCTGGCCTCCGCGTCCTTGGACGGCACACTGCGCCTGTGGGGGGTACGCTAATGCCTCTCCGCGCGTGCTTGGCTCGCGCTGCCTGACCTCTCCTCCTTCCCGATGATCGTCACGGTTTTCTTGTGACATTTGTCACTTACCGGCTAAGTTGGCCGGTGGTAATTTATATTCAGTTTTTGAGATATAGTTGCGCTTCTATGGACGCTTATGCTCGGCAGGCGCGTTACTTAAAAGCGCTGGCCCATCCGGTTCGGCTGGCCATCCTGGACATTCTGCGCCAGGAGGAGGCCTGTGTCTGTCACCTCCAGGCCGTTCTGGGCCTGCGGCAGGCGTACATCTCCCAGCAACTGATGCTCCTGCGCCGGGCCGGACTGGTCAAGGTCCGCAAGGACGGGCTGAATGCATTTTATCGGGTGGCGGACCCCAGCCTGGTTGCGCTGCTGGACCTGGCCTGGGAGAACTGCTCGCGCCAGGCTAAAGGAAGCGGGCCGTTCATCCATCTGCCCGAACCGGACCCGGCAACCTGTTCTTGCCCCAAGTGCGGGCAGCGTCTGCAGGGCCGCCTCAGGTTGAAGACCGCTGATCCGGCTGCCCTGTCGGGGGCGGGAGAAGATGGGTAGATAAAGATACAGGAGGCTGATATGGACATCAAAATCTTGGGCACCGGCTGCTACTCCTGCCTGGAGTTGGAACTGCTGGTCATGCGCACCCTGGAAGAATTCGGGCTGACACAGGTCCGGGTGGAGAAGGTGGACGACGTGCGGGCCATTCGCCGTTGGATGTCCGAGGACCTGATCCCCGGCCTGGTGATTGATGGCGTCCTGGTCAGCGCGGGGCGCCTGCCGACGCCGACCGAGCTTCGCGCCTGGCTGCAGGAAGCCGCACATCCCACCATACCCCAACAGGAGACAGCGTCATGACGGCGTTTTTGGAGACCACCCTAGATAAATTCACCTTCAAGGTCGCCACCGACCGCTGGTACACTGCCGAGGGGCTGTGGGCGCGAGTAGAAGACGGACAGGCACGGGTAGGCCTGTCCGACTTCTTGCAGCAACGCAGCGGCGATGTGGCCTTCGCTGAGGTCAAGCCGCCCGGCACAGCCCTCAAGGCTGGCGACGAGATCGGCACGATTGAGACGGTCAAAGTGGACATTGTGCTCTCATCGCCGGTGAGCGGCACCGTGATAGAGACTAACCCGGCCTTGGCGGATACGCCCGAGGTGATTAACCAGGACCCTTATGGCGCGGGCTGGCTGGCCCTGGTGGAGTTGAACGATTGGGCAGCAGACCAGGCCAACCTGCTGGCGCCGGAGGCGTACTTTGACCTGATGAAGCGCCAGGCCGAGGAGGAGGCGAAGGGGACATGACCGGCAAAATCGTGATTGTGCCCTGTAGCGGCATCGGCAAGACCTACGGCACGGTCAGCCGTGAGGCGGCTTATATCCTGACGGAAGACCTGCGGCCAGAAGCCACCCGGCTCATCGCCCTGTCCCCGCTGGTCCTGGGCGATGCCGCTGCCCGCGCAGCGGTCGCCGATGTGCCCATGATCACGCTGGATGGCTGCAAACTGGCCTGCGCCAGCAAAATGGTCGCCGAGAGCGGTGGACAGGTGGCGCGGTCGTTCGCTGTCCTGGACGTGTATCGCCAGCATCGCGACCTGAAGCCCGTGGGGATCGCCGAGTTGAACGAGGGCGGCCTGAAGCTGGCCCAGGTGCTGGCGGAAGAAGTAGCGGCGGTCGTGGACACACTGCGCCAGGAGGAGGGAAGCCATGCCTGACCTGCCCAAGAAGAAAGTGGGCATTGTTGCCTGCTCCGGTGAGGAGATGCCTGAAGGGACGGTGACACGGCTGGCGGCGCTGCGCGTGCTAGAGGAACTGCGCCCCGATGCCACTGTGACGATCTGCCTGCCGCTGTTTCTGGCCGGGGGCGAGGGCGACCGCGCCTTCGCCCGCTTCTACCCGACGGTCGCGGTGGACGGCTGCGAGTTGCGCTGCGCGGCACGGGCGACCGAGATGTACAGCGGTAAACCGGCGGCCAGCCTTGTGGTCACCGACATTGTGGCAGAGCAGGGGCTGGAGAGGCCACAGGGTTGCCGTCGCCTGAACGCGGCCGGGAGGGCTGCGGTGGAGGCTACCGCCGAACGTCTGGCCGGGCTGGTGGACACGCTTCTCGGCCAGCCCTGGGACCGGCGGCGCGGCGCGGTCATGGCGGTGACAGAGCAGCCCCAGGTTGAGGCGGTAGAGGCAACCTGTGCCTGCGGCTCCGGCATCCCCATCACTCGGCTGGCGGTGAACGGTCGGGTGGTCACCCTGATCGCGCTGCCGCCGATCTTTGAGCAGTTCCACCAGGCGGGCAAGCAGCCCGGCGATGGCCTGGCGCGGGAACTGTTGGAGACGGTGCGCATCTATAACCCCATCCCCGCCGGGGAGGAGGCAGCTTACGCCGAGGCGTTGTTGCGCGAGTATGCCGCCTTCTGCGCGCAGAAGGAGCGGACATCATGAGCCGCACCGCCACCTATTCCACACATGTCACCTGGACAGGTGAGCACTGGGGACGGCTGAGGTGCGGCAACGGGCCGGAGATGGACTTCTCCGCCCCGCCCGAGGCCCACGGCCACGCTGGCGTGCTCACACCGGAAGACGCTTATGTCGCCGCCGCCAACATGTGCATTATGCTGATGTTCCTGTGGGCCTGTGAGCGCTTCAAGCTGGACCTGGTGAGCTACGAGTGTGCGGCGGAAGGGACCAAGCTGATTGAGCTGGATCGCACTGAGATCTTCACCCGGCTGGTCCTCAGGCCGCACATTCGGGTGCGGGCGGGAAGCGAGGACCACGCCACTATTGAGCGCCGGGTGCGGCGGGCGCTGGAGTCGGCGGAGAAGTACAGCCTGGTGGCGAACTCGGTCAAGAGCGAAATCGTCGTGGCACCGACCATTACTATTGAGCAATAAGGAGGAAACGTGCTCAACATCAAAATCCTGGGGCCAGGCTGCTACAACTGTGAGCGGCTCAAACAAGCTACGATTGAAGCGCTGGAGATGCTCGGCGTGGAGGCAACTCTCCAGCACATCACGGACTACAACGAGTTCATCAAGTACAGGCTTTTGTTCACGCCCGGCCTGGTGGTCAACGAGAAGCTGGTGGCGGCGGGCTGGGTACCCTCACCGGAGGATATTGTGGCGCTCCTGACGACCGTGCTCAACGGGACGGAGCAGTCCGCTTCAGGTTGAGAGCAGCATTGCCACCAGCCCGCCCCACTTTCCCACATACGGGGGTGGAGAGGACGAAGCCATGTCGCAGAGACCGGGGATGGATTGGAGTTGTTGCCCTCAGGGCGATAGGGAGGTGACCCAGATCGCTCTGGGCGAGAACGGCCGGAGGGTGGGGCTGATCGGGCTGAGGGCGGTGTTCGATCAACTCATGCTCATGGGCCGCCGCCCGGAGGAGGTGAGCGCCGAGGAACTGGTGGCTATGATGAAGGCGCAGAAGAACTACATCCCCGAGCGGGCGAAAGCGGCCTATGGCGCCGCCCTGCTGCACGAATATGCGGCCTACTGGGCGCGGCGGTCGCGGCCAGAGAAGTAATGCCATCTTGAGCGCAAGCGAAGAAAAAGGAGAGTGTATACATACATTCAATTTTTGAGATATAAGCCCGGGAGGGACGTGTGAACGCGGTCATCTTTCGCCCTTACTTGAGGACGAGGGACAGAGAGCCTGCCCTGAGCGGAGTGAAGGGGCGGAAGACGGGTGAGGCGGCCATCGGCACAGTGGATTAGGTGAACACGGAGTAACCTGATGTGGAGGTTTAGCTATGTGGAAGCAACTTACTCAACCCTCAGATGCGATCCGTTATTTTCACCCAGGCTGGTTTGCCTCGGTGATGGGGACGGGCATCCTGGCTGTGGCTACGGCGCATACCGCCCCATTTATTCCCGCTGTGAAGGGGCTGGCCGTGGGCTTATGGGCCTTTAACGCTCTGTTGTGTCTGGTGTTGCTCGTTCCCTGGATGGCCCGGTGGCTCTTCTTCTTTTCCGAGGCCTGGGCCGACCTGTCTCATCCCATACGTGGGCCGTTCTATTCCACTTTACCCATTGGGCTGCTGGTGCTGAGTGTTGATTTCTCGGCCATTGGCCGTCAGGTTATCGGGGCTGGACTGGCTGTCCCGATCGCTCAGGGGCTTTGGATCGCCGGCGCTTTACTGGCCTTCTTCTTCGGTGTACTGATTCCCTATAAGTGGTTCACCAGCCACTCTATCCCTGCAGAGCAGACTAACGGTGGCTGGTTTATGCCCCCTGTAGCTAATATTGTCGTCCCAGCCAGCGCTGCGCCCCTTATCGCCACCTGGGGATCGCCAGATCTATGTTACTTCATGTGCCTGGTGGCCTTTGCCTTCCTGGGCATTGGGTTTTTCCTGTTTCTTATCGTAGGGGTTCTGCTGATCGGCCGCCTGATCTATAACCCATTGCCCCATGCCCATTTGGCCCCTACCCTATGGATCGGCCTGGGGCCTATTGGGGTGGGCAGCCTGGCCCTGGTGCGGTTATCCACCACAGCCAGCCCCATTTTCGGCGAGCTTGTGTCCGAAGCCCAGGTGTTCCTGCGCCTGGCCTCGCTAAGCCTGTGGGGGTTTGGCGTGTGGTGGTTGGTCACAGCAATCGTGCTCACGCTGCGCTACCTGCGGGAGCCTTTTCCGTTTGCCATGAGTTGGTGGGCCTTCACCTTTCCCTTAGGGGCCTACACGGTAGCCACCTACCTGTTGGCTGATGCCTATCGGGTCGCCGTTCTGGGAATCCTCGGCGTTGTCTTATGGCTGCTGCTGCTATTCCTCTGGGCGGTTGTCCTGGTCAGAACAGCTATAGGCACATATACCGGCACCCTTCTCCAGGCACCTGTACCTGCTCCGTCATCCCGCTGAATTCATCGCATGGAGCGAGGGGAGCTGACAGAGGACACCAGCTAAAGGAGACTCCGATGACGACGAATTACGTAGAGTATCACCGGCACCTGGAAGAACGTCTGACCCAATTGGGGCGCGAACTGCCTGGCCCGATGGGCGGCTTCGCCCGTCTGCGTCGGAAGGCGGTGGAAGACGGCGCGCTCAATGCCAAGATTAAAGAGCTAATGGCGTTGGCGGTCGGCATCGCTATTGGCTGTGAGGGCTGTATCGCCTATCATGTCCATGATGCGGTGGCTGCCGGCGCCACACGCCAGGAGCTACTAGAGACCATCGGCGTGGCCATTCTCATGGGGGGCGGCCCAGCCTCAATGTACGCTGCGCATGCGCTGGATGCTATAGAGCAATTCCTGCCTGAGCCGGCCCTGGTGGCTGCGGGTTAAGGAGGAGGGGAAAAGGACAATGGACTTTGAAACCACAATGGAGACCTCTCTGATTGAAGCTCAGGTAAGTCAAAGGGCCCAAACGCTTGGGGCGCTACTTCGGGAAACGGTTGAATTTCGGACCTTCCTGCAGGCCTCGCAGGGGATTGAGGAAAACGCGCTTGTCCAGAAACTCCTGGAGCAGATAGAGAGCCATCGCTCTGCGCTCCAGTGGGGCCTGGGGGATACGGCGGAGCACCGTGCTGCCTTACGAAAGCTACAGGCCCAATTGGAGGCGTTGCCCTCGGTCCAGGCTTATCGCCAGGCCGAACGCGTTGTGCGCGATCTGTTCCGCGCAGTAGACGCGCTCATCAGTGAGGCCGCAGGCGTGGATTTTGCTGTGAATGCCAGGCGTAGTTGTTGTGGTGGATGAGGGGAGAGGGCATGATCACACTATCCGATGAGCTTAAGCAGGCTGCTCAGGCGTTGGGCGAGTCGTTGCGCGCAACGGAGGCAGTGCAGATTTATCTGGCAGCTCAGGCGCGCCTTCGGGCGGATCCAGAAGCCTATTCGCTGGAAGATCGCTTCCTGAGGCTGTATCAGAGCCTGTTGGCCCGCCAACGGGCCGGCGAGGAGTTGACCCAGGCCGAGATGGATGAGTTTTACGCGCTGCGCAGCCAGATGCAACGCCATCCCCTTTTCATTGAACGCGATATGGCCTTAACCCTGCTTAGGAGCACCTTCGCCGTCGTTGGGTTGGACCTGAGCAATGAATTGGGTTTGGATTTTAGTACTTTAGCGCAAGAGGCATAGGAACTCTGGCTACTTGAAGGAGGGATAGGATGAAGATCGCCGCAGTTTCAGAAGATGGTGTGACCATTAGCCAACATTTCGGTCGGGCGCCGTTCTACATCGTTGTCACAGTGGAGAATGGCCAGATTGTCGCCCGCGAACGACGCGACAAGATGGGCCACGCCCAGTTTGCAGGCGAGCCACAGGAAACGCACGCAGCAAGCGCGCCCAGGCATGGATTTGACCCGGCGGCACAAAGCCGCCACGCGCGCGTGGCGGCCTCCATCGCCGATTGCCAGGTGCTCCTGGCAGGCGGCATGGGCGCCGGGGCCTACGAGAGTATGCGCCAGGCCGGCATCCGCCCAGTGATCACCGACATCCCGACGATTGACGAAGCGGTTAAGGCTGTGGTGGAAGGCCGGATTGTGGACCACGTGGAACGTCTGCATTAACCGAGCACAATTCTGATGGGTCAGGGGCTTGACATGAGGCCAAGTTTGGAATCCGAATGTTATTCGGAATATTGAATAAGGTCGGCGAAAGGGGAGGGTTATGTTGGTCAACGACCCGGTAGTGGCCTCAGCAGCAGCGGGCGTGGCGCGCGCCCTGGCTCACCCGGTGCGCCTGCAGATTTTGGAGTTGCTGCGAGATGAAGGCGCCTATGTGATGCACCTGACGGCGGCATTGGGCCGCCCGCAGGCGAACATCTCCCAGCATCTGGGTATTTTGCGCGAGGCCGGGTTAGTGATGGATGAGCGCGAGGGAATGACGGTCATCTACCGGGTGCGAGACCCACGCGTCTTTGATCTGGTAGACCGTCTGAAGGCGCTGGCTGCGCTGCCAGCCGGGCCCGCCTACGGTCCTGGCAGGCGTGGAGCGCTATCTCGCCAGCGGGCACGCCTGGGCAAGGCAGGGCAAGGTTGTCGCTGTCCACGCTGTCGTGCCAGGTGATCTGATGTCATCCCCTCCGCTGACCTTATCCAATAGCTCAGTAGCCGACCTGGCCGTAGGAAGGAGGTGAAATAGCATGTGGCACTACTGCTGCTGGGACGAGCCGAGGTTCGCCCCTGGCCCAATGCGCGGCTGGATGCGGGGCTATGGCCCACCCCCCTGGGCCCGGTATTGGGGCTGGCCTTTTGCCGGGCCGACCAAGGCCGAGCGCAAGGAGTGGCTGGAGGCCTTTAAGAAGCACCTGGAAGAGCGCCTGGCCGAGGTCAATGAGGAGTTGAGCCAGCTATAGATAGAAATAGATGGGGATAGCTGGTAGGTTGGCCAGCTATCCCCTACATCTCTGAGAGCACGAGAATGTGCGAGCACTGCCGTTATACCCAGACACCTCATTTTGGCTGTGTGTGTGGCCAGGGTGGCTGGATCAAACGATCGCCGCCTGACATGCAGACCTGACCCTGCACGAGGGCTTTAAGGGCAAGACATATGTGCCCTTTATTCCCAGGGTCATGCCTCCCAGTGTGTATTGACATCCACCTGTATATCTACAAAAAATGGAGGTCTGCCATGAAGGCGCTACAAGAACATCTGAACAAATGGCTTTTGCTTTACGTCGTGTTGGCGATGGCCGCCGGGCTGGCCCTCGGTTACCCGAACGCGGCCTGGACCAAAGCCCACCAAGACATCGTGAGCACCCTGACGACGCTGGCGGTCTTCTTCATCATCTACCCGATGATGGTGAACCTGAAGATTGAGGCGTTGCTCAAGGCAGGGAAGAACATCAAAGGGCTGTCGCTGGCAGTGCTCTACAACTTCCTCTGGGCGCCGCTGTTTGGCGCTGCCCTCGCCGCCACCTTTCTGCGTGATCCCCTCCTCGCCTTGGGCTTTCTCCTGGTAATGGTTGTGCCCTGCTCCAGTATGAGCATTGGCTACACAGGATTGTCAGGCGGGAACATTGAGTTGGCGACAGTGACGGTTGCCCTCAGTTTCGTGCTCGCTGTGTTCGCCGTGCCGTTATGGATGATGCTGTTCGCATCCCAGTATCAGGTGGTGGTGCCGATTCAGGACATGTTGATGTCCATCCTGACCGTGTTGATCGCACCGATGATCCTGGGCTACCTTACCCGCTTAGCGCTGGTGCGCCGGCTGGGCGAGAAAGGGTTCCAACGGCTGCAACCGCTCTTCCCATCACTGTCCTTGATGGCGATGTATGGCATCGTGTTCCTGATCTTCTTCGCCAAGGCGACGATGATTGTGGACAAATGGCAGACGGTGGCGGTTCTGATCTTCCCCAACGCGCTGTTCATCGCTATCACCCTGGTGGTGGTGACGTGGCTGAATCGGCGATTGGGCTTGTCGTATCGCGATCATATGGCGGTGGTGTTTGCCAGCACAGGCAAAAACAACGGAACAGCGATCGCGATTGCGACGACAGCGTTCTCGCCGCTAGTGGCGATTCCCGCAGCCACGATGCCTATCTTCCAGATTATGTTTCTGGTGTTGTATCTGAAAATGGCTGACCGGCTGCGCGGCTATTTTGGTGAACGACCCGCTGCTGTGACCCGAGCAGTTGAACCCAGTCTAAAATAGGAGAACGATATGCTAACTGAACGAGAAATCATAACCACCCTGAGCCAGGTCATAGACCCCGAACTGCACCGTAATATCGTTGAACTGGGGATGGTGCGCCACATCCAGGTGCATGACGCCCTGGTGGAGGTAGAACTGGCACTGACTACGGCCTCCTGCCCACTCTCCCAGAAGATCGCCGATGATGTAAGGGCAGCGGTCAAGGCTCTGCCCGGTGCGGAGCAGGTGATGGTCACCTTAAGCGAGATGACCCCTGAAGAACGGGCGGCGGCGCTGGGCCAGGCCCAACCTGAGCCGCCCAAGGCCAGCCAGCTCAATCAGGTTGATCAGGTGATAGCGGTGATGAGTGGCAAGGGCGGCGTGGGTAAGTCCTCGGTCACCGCGCTCCTGGCCTTGGCCCTGGCCCGCCGGGGGTATAGGGTGGGCATTTTGGACGCCGACATCACCGGACCGAGCATCCCCAGGCTGTTTGGGCTGCGACCTGGCGAGGTGTATGGCAGTGCCCTGGGTATCTTGCCCCCGATAGCTGCCGAGGGGATTAAGGTTATGTCCATCAACTTGCTGCTGCCCGACGAAGACACAGCGGTCATCTGGCGTGGGCCGCTCATCGCCGGCGCGCTTCAGCAATTCTGGACAGAGGTGATCTGGGGCAGGCTGGATGTGCTGCTGGTGGACCTGCCACCGGGCACTTCAGATGCCGCGCTGACCGTGATGCAGAGCCTACCAGTCACCGGGGTGATCGTGGTGACCACGCCTCAAGAACTGGCGGCGATGGTGGTGCGCAAGGCCGTGCATATGGCCAGGCAGCTCAACGTGCCAGTGTTGGGCGTGGTGGAGAACATGAGCTATTTTATCTGCCCGGACACCGGTAAACATCACCAGATCTTCGGGCCGAGTCACGCCGAGGAGGTCGCCGCTGCCGCAGGCGCACCGGTGTTGGCCCGGCTGCCGATCGATCCCCAACTGACGGCCCGATGCGATGTGGGCAAGGTAGCAGCGGTGACACGACCCGAGATTGAGGCGCTGGTGGAGGCCTTGACCCGAACAGCGGCTGCGCCTGCACCACGCTTAACGGTCACAGGCTGATCCAGGTAGGGAGTGGAGGAGAGGACATGGCGCCAGAGAAGCCGGAAACAGCGGAAGACAGGGGAACCCAGGTCGCGGCGGCTGAGGGCATGCCGCCGCAGTGCACCTGCGTGCAAGACCCGTTTGCTGCGCTGCCCCCGGAACTGCGTCCCCCACCGGCGCCCAAGAAGGGCGGCCTACGTAAGGTCACCTGCCCCGGCTGTGGCCTAGTCTATTGGACCAACCGCAAGACCGACCTGTGCCCGGACTGTGAGAAGAAGGGGCTGCGATTACTGGAGACAGGCGAGGTGATCAAGGGCTGAGAGCGCTGCCCAGTCAGAAAAGATAACAGGCCGTAGGGGCGACCGGCCGGTCGCCCCCTGCTATAAGGGAGGGGCCATGTGTGAGGCCACCGTCTATATGGAGCAAGCGGGTCGGCGTGAGAAGGTCACTGTCAGAGAAGGGCCAAGATGCCGACCCCTTCACCGCCCTGGAGGGGACGACGGGCGACGTTGGTTTAACCTGATGAATCTGGTTTACCCTGATGAATACTGCTATTGAGGTCTGGCAACTGACCAAAGTTTACCCCCAGGGCAAAGCCAGCCAGCCCTTGCGCGCGGTGGATAGCATAGACTTCACTGTGCACGAGGGCGAAGTGTTCGGCTTCCTGGGGCCGAACGGCGCCGGGAAGACGACCACCATCCGCATGTTGACCGGCCTCTCGCGCCCTACGTCTGGTCGGGCGCGGGTGCTGGGTTTTGACCTGGCAAGTGACGTGACGCGCATCAAGAAGCGCATCGGCGTCGTGCCCGAGGCGTCCAACCTATACGATGAGTTGTCGGCCTTTGATAATCTGATATTCGCCATGCAACTCTACGGCGTACCGCGCAGCGAGCGGGCAGCGCGAGCCCGGGACTTGCTGGCACGCTTCGGGCTGAGCGAGAAGCGCGATATCCCCTTCGCCAAACTCTCGCGTGGCATGAAGCGAGCGCTAACCATCGCCGCCGCCCTGGCGCACCGCCCGCCGTTGGTCTTTCTAGATGAACCGACTACGGGCCTGGACGTGATGAGCGCGCGCAACCTGCGGCGGATGATCGCGAGGCTGCGCGACGAAGGGGTGACAATTTTTCTGACCACCCACTACCTGGAGGAGGCGGAACGCCTGTGCGATCGCATCGCCATTATCGTCGAAGGGCGGATCGTTGCTTTGGACACGGTGGATGGACTGAAGGCTACCATACAGGAGGCGCCTGTGGTCGAAGTGACGTTGGCCGACGCGAGTAATGCCATTGAGACGCGGCGCATTGAGGGCAATGATGTGGCGACGGCAGTGCGCGCGGCGCTGGATCAGGCTGATGGCCGGCGGGTGCTGGCCATCAACACTATTCGCCCGACGCTGGAAGATGTGTTCGTCCGGCTCACCGGCCTGAGCGCCGAGGTGATGCTGGCCGAGAAAGCTGGAAGGGGGCAGGCCAATGCTGGCGGATGATCTGCGGGGGGTGTTTTACATTGTCTTGAAAGACTTGCGGGCCTACTACTTTAAGCCCCCTAACATCAGTTGGGGCCTCCTCTTCCCCTTCGCCTTTGTATTGGCCTTTGCCATCCGCAATCCGGGCGACGTGCGCGACCTGGTGCCGGGCTTGCTGGCGCTGACGGTTCTGTTCGGCACCAGTTCAATGGAAGCCATCGTGATTGTGTTTGAGCGGCGCATCGGTTCATTGGAGCGGCTGCTGTTGGCGCCGGTGCGGCTGCCGGCGCTATTGGCCGGCAAACTTCTGGGCGGGATGGTCTTCGGGCTAACGGTGACGCTGGCTGTGCTGGTGATTGTGCTGATCGTCTTTGGCGGGGACGGCATCCACTGGCCCTTGCTCATCCTGTCCTTGCTGCTTTCGGCGGCGGCCTTTTCGGCGCTAGGGGCGTTTGTCTCTGTGGTGGTGAAGGAGGTGTTTGAGGCGCAGACGCTGGCCAACTTCATCCGCTTTCCGATGATGTTCCTGGGGGGCGTGTTTGTACCGGTAGCATCCATGCCACCGGCTCTGCAGATCATCGCCCGCGCCCTGCCGCTGACTTATTCGGTTGAAGCCTTGCGCGCGGCCCTGGTGGATAGTTCGCCAGCCAATGGGGTGCTTGACTTGGTGGCGCTGGCCGCGTTCACCGTTGTCCTGTTTGCCTTGGCCGTGCGCGTGCTGGCGCAGCGGCTGGACTGACAGGAGGTGCTACGATGCTGATTGCGAAATACGACCTGGAGGTGTTCACCCCGCCCTGCGAGCCTGGGGCCGAGCGGTTCACGGCGATCGCCCGGCTATACACGGACATCCGTGAGGTGTTTCCTTATCTGAACGCCACCCTGCGCGGCGCGGTGTATAACCCCGCTGCGCCGGCGATCACCTGGACCAAAGGCGGCCATACCGTGGTCTTTCATCCCGATCATATTGCGGTCAGTAACGTGGCCGACCGCGACGCGGCCATCGCCGAGGTGGCCGGGCTGGTGAAGCTGGTCAACCGCACCTGGGAGGAGCGCAGCGCGATAGCCCCTGATTTCACCGTCCACCAGCGCCCCACGCCGATGGCCGTGTATAAGCTGTTGCCGGGGACGAATTGCCGGGCCTGCGGCCAGCCCACCTGCTTTACCTTCGCCCTCAAGCTGGCCGCCGGGCAGGTGGCGCTCAAGCAGTGCGAGCCGCTGTGGGAGGACGCCTACCGCCAGCAGCGTGAGGCCCTGCTCCGGCTGATCGCTGCCGGGCCAGACGTCGCCCTGGGCCGGGCCACATCGTCTTAGGGTATTCCCATAGAGGGGCGACCCGTCGGGTCGCCCCTCCGATCGCCAGCCCCAAGTCGCCCCATTTGACAGGTCGGCCAACCTGGTGTACACTGGCTCTAGTCAGCCAGACCCCTAGTGGAAGTGGACTTCTGTCTGTCAGCCGCCGGGGGTCAGGAGCGACCGGCGGCCTTGTGTTTCCTCTGGCCGCTCCAATGATGAAGGAGTAACGTGGATGAACAGTAAACTGTATGTGGGCAATCTGCCCTACACCGCCACCGAGGATGAATTGCGCGAACTGTTCTCCCAGGCGGGGAACGTGACCTCGGTCGTGATCATCACCGACCGTGACACCGGGCGGAGCAAGGGCTTCGGCTTCGTGGAGATGGGCTCCGGCGCCGAAGCGCAAAAAGCGATCGCCATGTTTGACGGGCGGATGCTCAATGAGCGGCAGATCCGGGTGAGCGAAGCCCGCCCGCCGGAGGCTCGCTCAGATCGGGGGGGGGGCGGTTTTCGCGGTGGGGGCGGTCGCGACCGACGTGGGGGGCGGGGTGGCGGCCGGCGCTGGTAAGCCCGGCCCGCCTGTCCTCAGCTTTCGCCCTTCACTGCCCACAACGCCCGTTCAACGGCCCGGACCGTGATGTCAATGACCTCCGGTGCATGGGCCAGCGACAGAAAGCCCGCCTCAAACTGCGACGGCGCCAGATAGACGCCTTCCTCCAGCATGGCTCTAAAGAAGCGCGCATAGCGGGCCGTATCACTGCGCCTGGCGCCGGCGTAGTCGGTCACCGGCCGGTCGCTGAAGAAGGCGCAGAACATACTGCCGACCCGGTGCAACTGGATCGGCACGCCCACTTCCTCGGCGGCGGCAGCGATCCCGGCAGCCAGGCTGGCCGTGCGCTGGTCCAGCGTCTCATAGACGCCCGGCCGGGCGAGTTCCTGCAGGGTGACGGTCCCCGCCGTCATCGCCAGCGGATTGCCCGCCAGCGTCCCCGCCTGATAGACAGGGCCACTGGGCGCGACCATCTCCATGATCTCGCGCCTGCCGCCATACGCGCCGACCGGCAGGCCGCCGCCGATGACCTTGCCCAACGTGGTCAGGTCGGGCGTGACGCCGTAAAGCGCCTGCGCGCCGCCGTGCGCCACGCGAAAGCCGGTCATCACCTCGTCAAAGATGAGCAGCGCGCCGTCATCGCGGGTCAACCGGCGCAGGCCCTTCAGGAAGCCCTCGGCGGGGGGCACGACGCCCATGTTGCCCGCCACCGGCTCCACGATCACGGCGGCGATCTGGCGCGGATGCTCTTCAAACAGCCGCGCCACAGCGTTCAGATCGTTGTAGGGCACGGTCAGCGTGTCGGCAGCGGCGCCGGGGGGCACGCCGGGGCTATCGGGCAGGCCCAATGTGGCCACGCCCGACCCGGCCCGCGCCAGCAGGGTGTCGGCATGGCCGTGGTAGCAGCCCTCAAACTTCACGATCTTATGGCGCCCGGTGTAGGCCCGCGCCAGGCGCAACGCGCTCATCGTGGCCTCGGTGCCGGAGTTGACGAAGCGGATCATCTCAATGGCGGGCATGGCCTCCTGGATCAGGCGGGCCAGTTCAGTCTCCAGCGCGGTCGGCGCGCCGTAGCTTGTGCCGCGTTCAACTGCGGCCTTCAGCGCCTCCACGACCGCCGGATGCGCGTGGCCGAGGATGAGCGGCCCCCAGGAGAGGACGTAATCTATATAGCGGTTGCCGTCCACGTCATACAGGTACGGCCCCTGGCCGCGCTCAATGAAGAGGGGCTGTCCGCCCACGGCGCGGAAGGCCCGCACGGGCGAATCCACGCCACCCGGCAGGTAGCGGCAGGCCTCAGCGAAAAGGTGTTGTGAGCGCTCGGTGTTCATCGCTCCTCACCGTAGGGCCATAGCGGGCACACAGGTTAACGATTGAGCGCGATGTGACTGGCAAGTATATCGCCACTCCCCGTTTTAAGCCAATTGACTACAACCGCGATGTTCTGCGCCGGATTGGTGCTCACCATAGCCGAGCCGTCAAATGTAGTGGCGGAGGGGGGTATAGGCCAGAAGGAAACGGCAGCATTGGCGGGCATGGTTGCACTCTGGCTGCTGTGGACAGTCCCATCGCTATTGTAATAGGTGATGGTGACCGTGGTTGAGGCCGTGCCAGCGTTCTGGACCTGCAGCCCGGTCGTCCAGGTCGCGTTCCGAAGCACATGGGCCACATACGCCCTGCTCGTCGGCTGCGCCACTGCCTCATACCCTGAAGCCTGAGGCGTGCCAGCCAGAAGTTGGTTCACCATAGCGCTGATCGGCTGGCTGCCGCCGCTGAACCGAGCTGACAGCACCGCCACATTGGTACAGCCGGCATGAGGCGCTGGATATTGGGTGATAGACCGATAAGCACCAACATTCGTATAAGAGCCTATCCGAAAAACAGGTATAATTGGGCGCAGGAGTGAACCAATGAGCGAGAAACGGACTCGGGCTAGGACGCCCAACAACAAAACCACTACCGGTTTTCGCATTTCCGATGAATTG
>Ga0101945_1000202_pt1 | contig 128888 bp, 130 predicted proteins | sample DewCreD2012metaG_2_FD_75246 | JGI IMG/M metagenome (GOLD analysis project Ga0101945, IMG submission 75246) | Hot spring sediment bacterial and archeal communities from British Columbia, Canada, to study Microbial Dark Matter (Phase II) - Dewar... ... | reverse complement strand
GGCGGCGCAGCGTCTCTTGCTCCAGGTCCAGCACTTCCTGTACCCGCTTCTCCAGGTCCTCGAACAAGGAGCTGAGGTTGTAGCGGTCCAGCATCTGACGGCGGTTCTGGCGCAGGCGCTGCAGGAGGTCGCGCAGCCCCTGCAGGCGCTGGCCCATGGGGCCGCGCATGCCTCGCTGCAGCAAGTTGCGAAGGGCGTGCTGCAGGTCGCCGAAGTTCATCAGGTCATCGGTGATGGCCGAGAGGATCTCGTCGGGGTCCAGGGGCGGTATCTCCTGCGTGCCGTCCCACTCGGAATAGCGATAGAGCCAGGTCATGCTATCCACCCCTTCCCTGGTGGCCTTTCGCGTGCCCGTGGGAGAAGCGCCAACGGGTGGCGGTGGCCATGAATTCCTCGCTCTCGATGAACCCGAAGGCCACTTCAGGACTGACCACGAACACGGGGTCGCCGTTCGGCTCCGGCCTGAATGCGTACTTGGCATGATAGGCGTCGGCGAAGCGCCCGAACAGGGCCTCGTCGCTGAGCACTTGCGCCTCCCCCTCGACGATGACGGACTCGCCGCCCCCTTCAGTGCAGACGACGCAGCGGGGCGACCGGGCCAGGTTGCGGGCCTTGCGCGACCGGGTGCCGGTGCTGAAGAAGAACCGCCCCTCCAGCCACACGCCCCACACGGGCACGCAGTGGGGCCGGCCCTCCGGGGAGACGGTGCTGACGAAGTAGTTGCGGCTGGCCGTCAGCCGCTCCTCGGCCCAGCTCCAGGGCAGCAGGCCGGCCAGGTCAGGCGAGAGCCCGTAGCCTGGCATGTAGGGCCGCTGGGCGATGGGCGCCAGGGGGTCACGACCGGTACTGGACACGACCGGCCAGCCTCTCCTTATTGAGGCGCTTGCTGAGGTGCAGACCCTCCAGCACGAACTCTACCGCCGCTGCCAGGAGATGGGGGTTCCCATCGCATTCCAGTTTCTTGGCCGCTTCCAGCAGCCCTTCCACCTGGTGGGCGATGGCCTCGTAGGCATCGGCTGGGGCCAGGTCGGAGACCTCCACCACGTAGCCGCCGCGGAAGCGGGAGACCACCTTGTCTAGCTCGCCGATGCTGAAATAGCGGTTGAATACGGCCAGCACCGCCCCTTGCAGGAGCCGCTCCATGATCTGGTCCTCGCGGCCCTCCTCCACCGTTTCGAACTCGAGCTTGCCCGAGAGGGCCGGCAGGATGTAGGGCAGGTCGGTGATCCTGGGCACCGCCACTGGCTCCTCCAGGAGGATGGAGCGGCGGAGGGCATTGGCCAGGAGGGCCTCGTAACTGGTGATGGATGCCCGCACCGACACCCCCGAGCGCTGGTTCACGTCCGGGCTGCGGCGGGCCAGCCGGGTGACTTCGGCCACTATCTCCTTCATGAACTGGGGCGCCACCACTGGCCGCTCCTGCTCCCCCTCGAACACCGTGCGCTCCTGCTCCATGATGGCGATCTCGTGCTCCACGGTGCGGGGGTAGTGGGTGCGGATCTGGGCGCCGTAGCGGTCCTTGAGAGGAGTGATGATGCGACCCCGGTTGGTGTAGTCCTCGGGGTTGGCTGAGGCCACCACGAAGACGTCCAGAGGCAGGCGTATGCGGTAGCCGCGGATCTGGACGTCGCGCTCCTCCATGATGTTCAGCAGCCCCACCTGTATACGCTCGGCCAGGTCGGGCAGCTCGTTGATGCAGAAGATGCCGCGGTTGTGGCGGGGGATGAGGCCGTAGTGGATGGTCAGCTCGTCGGCCAGGTAGCGGCCCTCGGCCACCTTGATGGGGTCCACCTCGCCGATGAGGTCGGCGATGGTGATGTCGGGCGTAGCCAGCTTCTCGCCGTAGCGCCGCTCGCGGTCGATCCACTCTATTTCGACGCTGTCGCCTTCTTCGGCCAGCCACTCGCGGCAACGACGGCAGATGGGGGCGAAGGGGTTATCGTTGATCTCGCAGCCGGCGACGATGGGTATCTCCTCGTCCAGCAGCTGCACCAGAGAGCGGATGAGGCGGGACTTGGCCTGCCCCCTCTCGCCCAGGAAGATGATGTCCTGCCCGGCCAGGATGGCGTTCTGGAGCTGGGGGATGACGGTCTCGTCGTAGCCGATGATGCCCGGGAAGAGGGGCTCCCGGCGGCGCATTTTCTCGATCAGGTTCTTGCGCATCTCGGCCTTGACGGAGAGGACCTTGTAGCCGGAGTCCCTCAGCTCTCCGACAGTGCGCGGCTTCCTGTCCACGATCTAGACCTCACCCTCCCAGCGCCGTCCACCACCAGGCGGCGCCATGATATTGCACTTAGCCATTATACCCGCTGCCGCAGGGAAGGCACAGACGGCCCGACGCCGGGCCGTATGGCATACTGAAGGGTGATGTCCGGCATCGAGGACCGGCTGCTGGAGCTGGCCCGCCACCTCTATGAGGCCATCGGCTGGCCAGGGGTGGTGGTGCTGATGGCCGTCGAAAGCGCCTGCATCCCCTTCCCCAGCGAAGTCATCATGCCTCTGGCAGGGTGGTTCCTGGTGAAGGAGCGGGGGCTGGGAGCGGAATGGCTGCTCGTGGCTGGCCTCTATGGTGCCTTGGGCAACCTGGCGGGCTCGATGCTGGCCTACGTCGCCGGAGCCTGGGCGGGGCGGCCCTTCCTGGAGCGCTACGGTCGTTATCTCCTCATTACCCCCGGCGAGCTGGCCCTGGCGGACCGCTTCTTCCGTCGCCACGGCGAGGCATCGGCCTTCTTCTCGCGCTTGCTGCCGGTGGTGCGGACCTTCATCAGCCTGCCGGCGGGCGTGGCGAGGGCCGATCCGATCCGTTTTGCCGTCTTCACCTTCCTGGGGTCCTTTCCCTGGTGCCTGGGGCTGGCGGCCGCCGGCTACCTGCTGGGCGAGCACTGGCAGCGGCTGATGGACTGGTTCCGCCCGGTGAGCCTGCCGCTGGCCGCGCTGCTCGCCCTGGCCGTCATCCTCTACTACGGACGGCGCCTGCGAGAGGCCTTCGGCCGCGGCGCTGAAGGCCGAAGGGCAGCGGTGGAGGAGGTGAAGGAGTGATCGAGGCTCTCCTGCGTCACCTGGGGGCGGTGCGTCGCAACCACGCTCTGGAGCACGCGACCATTGCCGTGCTGCTTTCGCGGGTAGGGCGGCCGGTCCAGCTCCTGGGTCGAGCCAGCGCCGACGGCTTCTACATAGTTGGCAGGGTCGGGCCGGAAGACCTGCGGGCATCGGTCCTGGAGGCCCTGACACGGCTGCGACGAGGGGAGACCTATCTGGCCATATCCCCTCTCTGTGGGACCAACCTATCCCTCACGGGGGTGCTGACGGGCCTCGCTGCTTTCCTGGTCACCCGCCGTTCGGGCAGGTGGGAGCGGCTGCCTCAGGCCCTGCTGGCTGCCATGCTGGCCACGGTGGTGGCCCAGCCGCTGGGTCGCCTGGCCCAGCGCCACATCACGACCTGCGCCGACATGGATGGCCTGGAGGTGCTGGCGGTGGAGTCGGTGGGTAGCAGGTTGCCGGTCTACAAGGTGCGCACTGCCTGGCGAGCGCAGGGGGGCTAGATCCGCACGCCCAGGGCCTCGGCCACCACCGCCAGGTCCTTATCGCCTCGACCCGATAGGCAGACCAGGACGATGGCCTCCGGCGGGAGCTGGCCCGCCAGCTGGGCCGCGTAATAGATGGCGTGGGCAGGCTCCAGGGCGGGCAGGATTCCCTCTGTCTCGGCCAGGAGTCGGAACCCCTCCAGCGCCTCGGCATCGCCCACGGCCACGTAGCGGGCTCGCCCCGTCTCCTTGAAGTAGGCATGTTCGGGGCCGACCCCCGGATAGTCCAGGCCGGCGGAGATAGAGTGGGTACCCAGAACCTGCCCGTGCTCGTCCTGCAGCAAGTATGAGTAAGCGCCGTGAAGGACGCCGGGGCGACCGGCCACCAGGCTGGCGGCGTGCTGGCCCGTCTCCAGGCCCCGGCCAGCTGCCTCCACCCCCACCAGCTGGACCTCCCGGTCCCTGTAGAAGGGGTGGAAGAGGCCGATAGCGTTGGACCCCCCGCCGACGCACGCTACAGCGTAGTCCGGGAGGCGCCCCTCGCGGGCCAGCATCTGCTCCCGGGCCTCGCGACCTATTACCGACTGGAAATCTCGCACCAGCATGGGGTAAGGGTGGGGGCCGACGGCGCTCCCCAGCAGGTAATGGGTGGTGCGGACGTTGGTCACCCAGTCGCGCAGGGCCTCGTTGATGGCGTCCTTCAGGGTGCGAGTACCCGACTCCACCGCCCGCACCTCGGCCCCCAGGAGCCTCATGCGGAACACGTTGGGGGCCTGCCGACGCACATCTTCAGCACCCATGTAGACGACGCACTCCAGCCCCAGCAGGGCACAGACGGTGGCGGTGGCTACCCCGTGCTGACCGGCGCCAGTCTCGGCGACGATGCGTCGCTTGCCCAGGCGCTTGGCCAGCAGCCCTTGCCCCAGGGCGTTGTTGATCTTGTGGGCGCCGGTGTGGGCCAAGTCCTCCCGCTTGAGGTATATCTTGGCGCCTTTGACGTGCTCCGTCAGACGACGGGCGAAGTAGAGAGGGGTAGGACGACCGGCGTAGTCGCGCAGCAGGGACTGCAGCTCGGCCTGAAAGGAGGGGTCGTCACGGGCGGCCAGGTAGGCCTCCTCCAGCTCCTGGAGGGCAGCCATCAGGGTCTCGGGGACGTAGCGGCCCCCGAAGGGGCCGAAGCGGCCGAGGGAGTCGGGCAGGCTGTCGCTAGCCCCGGGCATGACTCGCTCTGCACGGGAACGGGAAGTGGGGGCAGGCGCAGACGCGCGGGCAGCGGCTCATGCCCCAGACCTCGCAGCCCAGCAGTGCGCCGAGACGGATATGGAAGGCCTCGTAGAGCATGAAGCTAGCATTTGCACAAAGTATGGCAGTCGCCGGGTGGCTGCCCACGGTGCTCGCTGCCGTCGCCCAGGAGCGCCACCACGTCCGGATTGGCCTATATTTTATATTGCCGGCGCAGGCTGGGAGCCGACCTTGCAACTCCCTGACCTCGGCGATGACGTCAGGGATCCGGCCAGGGACGATGGCCCGGCACCCACGCGCGGCCATCTTAGCGGTGGGGAAACTGAGTAGTCAACAGACGTCTCAGAAATACAGCTGTGGGCCCGGCCTGGGACGGGTCATGGGGCTGTGGTGGCGCCCTTGGCAGCCAGGATGAAGGCCCGCACCTTCTCCAGGTCTTTCACACCCTCCGTCTCCACGCCGCTGGATACGTCTACCGCCCAGGGACGCACCTTGCGCACCGCCTCGGCCACGTTGTCGGGGGTCAGGCCCCCCGCCAGGACGATGGGCACCTGTCTGGCCACCGCTGCCGCCACGTCCCAGTCCAGCAACTGCCCTGTCCCCCCGTAGGCGCCGGGCACGTAAGGGTCCAGCAGCGGCACCGCCCCCTCGCCGATGCCTGCCATCACCTCGGCAGCCGTCTGGCCGGGCCTGACCTTCAGGCACTTGAACACGGGCCGATGGACCTGAAAGCACATCTGCCACGGCTCGGACCCCGATAGCTGGACGATGTCCAGGCGGCACTGGTCGGCTATGGCGTTGATGGTGTCCACGTCCTGGTCGGCGAAGACTCCAACCAGCAGGGGGCGCGAACGGGCCAGCAGCCGCTCGATATCGGCAGCGGTGACGGGGGCGGTCAGCGGCATCGGGGGCCGGTCCAGTTTGCCGAGGGCGATGGCGATCTTCTGGGCCTGGCCGAGGGTGACCTGGCGACGACTGGGGGCGAAGACGACGCCCACGAAGTCGGCGCCGAGGGCAGCCGCTGCCCGCGCGTGCTGGGGCTCCATAACCCCGCAGATCTTGACCAGACAGGGGCCAGCGCCCACCGCCTCCACCTCGAGCAGGCCCATCATACAACGGCGGCGCTGCCGCAGTCACAGCAGCCCATCATCAATCGAGGCAGGACAGCTCCCTCACCTTCAGGGCTGGGTCGGGGGCTGTCACCAGGGCCTCCCCCACCAGTATGGCGTCCACCCCCAGGGCGGCGAGGCGGGCGGCGTCCTCACGCGTGTGGATGCCCGACTCGGCCACCACCGTGACTCCCGGGGGGATCATGGGGCGCAGGCGAGCGGTGGTCTCCAGGTCCACCCGGAAGGTGCGCAGGTCGCGGTTGTTGATGCCCACCAGGTCGGCGCCGGCCTCGAGGGCCGCCTCCAGTTCGGCCTCGTGGTGGACCTCTACCAGGGCGTCCATCCCGACCGCTCGGGCCACTTCCAGCAGCTCTTTCAGCTCCCGGTGTTCCAGAGCGGCGACGATAAGCAACACGGCATCGGCCCCCGCCCCCCGGGCCTCGTAGACCTGATACGGGTCGATGATGAAGTCCTTGCGCAGCAGGGGCGGCCCCTCGGGCAGGGCTTTGCGCACCTGGCGAAGATGGTCCAGGGAGCCGGCGAAGTACTTTTCGTCCGTGAGGACGGAAATGGCGGCGGCGCCGGCGCGGGCGTAGCAGGTGGCCAGGGACACCGGCTCCAGGCCGGGCCGCAGCACGCCCCGCGACGGGCTTTTTGCCTTCACCTCGGCGATAAGGGCCAGGCCTGGCCTGCGTAAGGCGGCGGCGAAGGGCCGCACGGGCGGCGCCCCTGTCAGCCGCCGCTCCAGCTCGGCCAGGGGTAATCGCTCCCTGGCGGCGGCCACCTCCTGCCGCTTGTGGGCCACGATCTCCTCGAGGATGGAGGAGGCTTCCCTGCTCACCGCTAGAACCCCGTGACCAATTGGCAGGCGAAGGGAATTGAGACGAATGGAGGCGACCAGAAGCCTCCCAGCCGTGCCGCCCTCGCCAAACTATCAAGTGATTGCTCAATGCTATTAATCGCATTTACTAACCCATCTATGCAATTTTCTAGATTGTCTAGGTTCATTCTGCTTCTCACACTTATCGTGTCGCGCTCGATGAAGCGGTTGGCATTAGTGATTGTTCCCGGTGGCCCTGGAGGACCTATCGGCCCTTGTGGTCCAGCTGGCCCTGCTGGGCCCCGCTCTCCCGGAGGTCCTGGTGGGCCGGGATCGCCTTTTGGCCCTGGCGGTCCCTGAGGACCTGGAGGGCCTGGCGGCCCAACTATACCCGGTGTTGTCTCCAACGAATGGAGCCTCGCTTCCAATTCAAGCACCCGCTTCGTGAGCTCACCAATCTCATTGCCGCTCAAAGCTTCAACCTCTGATCTTAGATCAAGGTATGTTACAAGGTTGAATACAGCCAGGAGGAACCCAATAGCGACTACTGTGATTCCCAAACCTGCCATTTTGGAACCAATCCATCGCATTGCGCTACCTCCCCAGAGTCAGGTGCCGCCCGCTTGCTCAAGCATGCTAATCGCTTTCTGAGTCAGTCGGCTAGTTTACGAGTGGTGGCGACGAAGCGTTCCAGTTTCTCCACAGCGGCGCCGCTGTCGATGGCCTCGGCGGCCAGGGCTACGCCCTCCCTCAGGTCGCGGGCCATCTCGGCGGCCACCAGCGCTGCCCCGGCGTTGAGAAGCACGAAGCTGCGCAGGGGCACCTGCTGGCCTGCCAGCACCGACCTCAGCAGGCGGGCGTTCTCCTGGGGGTCGCTGGAGCAGACGGCTGTCAGGGGCACCGGATCCAGGCCGGCGTCCTGGGGCGTGACGCGATAGTGGCGGACGTCGCCCTGCATCACTTCCCAGACCAGAGTGGGCGCCGAGGGACTGACCTCGTCCAGACCATCGCTGCCATGGACTACCAGAGCACGGCGGGCGCCCAGTCGCTGGAGGGCCCGGGCCATCTTCTCGCCCACGTTGGCATCGGGCACCCCCAGCAACTGATGGCTGGCCCCGGCCGGATTGGTCAGAGGCCCCAACAGGTTGAAAACGGTGCGCACGCCGATTTCCCGTCGTGGGCCAGCCGCGTGCCGCATGGCTGGATGGAAGGCAGGGGCGAACATGAACCCTATGCCCACCTCTCGCACGCAGCGGGCCACCTGTTCCGGCCCCAGCTCGATACGGGCGCCCAGGGCCTCCAGCAGGTCGGCCGAGCCGCAACGGGAGGAGGCGGCGCGGTTGCCGTGCTTGGCCACTCTCGCCCCGGCTGCCGCTGCCACGATGGCGGCCGCAGTGGAGGCGTTGAAGGTGCCGCGGCCATCGCCACCGGTGCCGCAGGTGTCCAGCAGGGGCGGCTCCAGGGGCACCCTCAGGGCGAAGCGACGCATGACGCGGGCCATGCCCACCAGCTCGTCCACCGTTTCGTCCCGCAGGCGCATGGCCACGAGAAAGGCGCCCAGCTGGGCGGGAGTGGCTCGCCCCTCCATGATCTCGGTCATGACCTCGGCCGCCTCTTCTTCGGAAAGGTGGCGGCCCTCGTTCACCAGGGCAGCGATGGCCTCGCGGATCATAGCGACTCCAGGAAATTCTGAAGGATCTGCTTGCCCACCGGCGTGGCGATGGACTCGGGGTGGAACTGGACACCCTCCACGGGCAGTAGGCGGTGGCGCAGGCCCATCACCAGCCCCTTTTCGGTCCAGGCGGTCACCTCCAGCTCCTCGGGCAGCGAGTCGCGCTCGACCACCAGGGAGTGGTAGCGGACGGCGGGGAACGGGTCGGGAAGGCCCCGCAGCACTCCCCGGCCAGTGTGATAGATCAGGGAGGTCTTCCCGTGGACGATCTCGCCCGCGCCCACCACGCGCCCACCGAAGGCCTCGCCGATGCACTGGTGTCCCAGGCAGACGCCCAGGATGGGCACTTCGCCAGCCAGGCGTCGCACTAGCTCCACCGAGATGCCCGCCTCTCTCGGCGTGCAGGGCCCGGGGGAGATGACGATGCCGCGGGGCCGCATGGCTGCCACGTCCTCGATGGTGATGCGGTCGTTGCGCGCCACCATCACCTCGGCCCCCAGCTCCGACAGGTACTGGAACAGGTTGTAAGTGAAGCTGTCGTAATTGTCGATGAGGAGGATCATCGTTCCTCTCGGCGTTCGTCGCTGACGATACGCCCGTCCTCCATGCGCACGACCCGACGACAGCGCTGGGCGATGGCCGGGTCGTGGGTGACTATTATGAAGGTCTGCCCGGCCTCTCTGTTCAACCGCTGGACCAGCTCCATCACCTGGGCTGCCGTGTAGGTGTCCAGCTCGCCCGTGGGCTCGTCGGCCAGGACGATGGCCGGGCGGTTCACCAGCGCCCGGGCCAGTGCCACTCGCTGCTGCTCTCCACCCGACAGCTGAGAGGGGCGATGGCGCGCCCTGTCGGCCATGCCGACCAGAGCGAGGGCTTCCAGCGCCCTGCGCCGTCGCTCACCCCTGGCTACCCTGGCGTAGCGGAGGGGCAGCTCGACGTTCTCCAGGGCAGTCAGCGTCGGGATGAGGTTGAACTCCTGGAACACGAAGCCCACCTTCTGGCGGCGCAGTTGCGGCAGTCGGCGTCCGTTGAGGCGGGCGATGTCCACGCCATCTATGACCACCTGACCGGCGTCGGGCCTGTCGAGGCCGCCCAACACGTTCAGCAGGGTGGTCTTCCCTGAGCCGGAGCGCCCCATCACCGCCATCAGCTCGCCCCGCTCCACCGTCAGATTCACGCCGTCCAGCGCCCTCACCACGCTTCCGCCCAGACGATAGGTCTTGACCAGCCCCCTGGCCTCGATGATGGCCCGGTCCGCCTGGAGCAGCGGGTCGGCAGCCCTTTGCTGAGTCATATTTCCCTCCTCCGCCTCACTCGGCCCGCAGGGCCTCCACCGGTCGCAGCCGCGCCGCCCTGAAGGCCGGTAGCAGCCCGGCCATTGCCCCGAGGAAGGTGGCGAAGGCCACCGAGCCGATTGCCAGGCGCCCTGTGACCAGGAAGATGGGGCCCCCGGCTGCCTCGCGAGCGAAATCGTTCAGGACGGTCACCGCCAGGGAGCCGGCGAGCAGCCCCAGCAGGCCTCCCAGGGCGCCGATGGCTATAGCCTCGGCCAGGTATTCGCGCAAGATGTCGCCGTCGCTGGCCCCCACCGCTTTCTTGATGCCTATCTCGCGCACTCGCTCGGCCACCGACATGACCATGGTGTTTATGACCGAGAGGCCGCCGACGATGAGGGCGATCATGGCCACCCCCAGGATGATGAACTGAAAGACCATGTTGCTGGTCTGCAACGGCTCCTTCAGCTCGCTGGGGCCGAAGGCGCGGATGTCGGGGTTCCGTGCCTCTATCTCGCGCGCCAGCTGGTCGCCGTCCACACCCGGCTGCACCGCGGCAAAGATGGTGTCCACTTTGTCCGACAGGTCTATCTCCGAAAAGAAGAGGCGCGACTCGCGCAGCAGTTCGCGGGCGTCGTCCAGAGGCACGTAGGCGATGTTGTCGGGGCCGGTAAGGGTGCGGTTCAGGATGCCTACCACGCGGAAGGGATGGTCGCGCAGGATGACTTCCTGCCCCACTCGCGCCTTCAGGCGCTCGGCCACGTCGGCCCCAAGCACTGTGACCCCGCGCTCGCCCTGGCGCCACCAGTCGCCACGGGCGAAGCTCAGTTCCACGGACGACGGGGCAACGCGGTCGCACTGCTGCACTTCGTCCACCACCACCCCGGAAATGATCTGCGGCATCCCTACCGAGGCGCCGCCCTCGGGGTCCAGCAGCAGGTTGATGCTGGTCTCCACGCAGGCTACGCCGGGCACCTGCCGCACGCTTTCGGCGAAGGACAGGGGCACCAGGCCGAACCCCCCGAAGAACGGGTGCCCGCCGCCCTTGTCGGTTATAGCGATGCGATTGGACAGGTACTCCTCGCCGCCCTGCACCAGCTGGTTGACCTTCTCGGCCAGGGCGCCCAGCACCACGAGGGCGAAGATGCCGATGGTTATGCCCATCACCGTGAGGCTGGTTCGCAGCCGGTGACGCAGGAGGTTGCGCAGCGGCTCCGGCACCAGCGACAGGAGGTCGTTCACCTTATCACTCTCCCTCTCAGTAACCGGGGCTGCCGGTCACCATCTCGGCCTCAGCCGCCTCGGCTCGCTCGATGGCTGTCAGCAGAGCGGCTGCCTTGTTCATCGTCTCCTCGTATTCTCGCTCCGGCACCGAGTCGTAAACGATGCCCGCCCCGGCCTGGACCGATGCCACTCCGTCCTTCAGCACCACGGTACGGATGGTGATGGCCGTGTCCATGTTGCCGGAATAGTCGAAGTAGCCCACGGCTCCAGCGTAAGGACCGCGACGGTCTGGTTCCAGTTCGGCGATGATCTCCATGGCGCGGATCTTGGGGGCGCCGGAGACAGTGCCGGCCGGGAAGCAGGCCCGAAGGGCGTCGTAGCAGGAGAGTTCGGGCCGCAGCCGGCCTGTGACGTGGGACACCAGATGCATGACGTGGGAGTAGCGCTCCACCTCCATGAACTGGGGCACTCGCACCGTGCCGGGCAGTGCCACGCGGCCGATATCGTTGCGGGCCAGGTCCACCAGCATCAGGTGTTCGGCCCTCTCTTTCTCGTCGGCCCGCAGCTCCTCCTCCAGGGCAGCGTCCTCGTCGGTGGTGCGGCCGCGGCGTCGAGTGCCAGCGATGGGGTGAGTTACCACCTCGCTGCCCTCCACCCGCACCAGCATCTCGGGCGAGGCGCCGATGATCTGGAAATCGCCCAGGTGCAGGTAATACATGTAGGGCGACGGGTTCACCGCCCGCAGCGCCCTGTATATCGAGAAGGGGTGGGCAGCGGTGGGTCGGGACAGCCGCTGGGACAGCACCACCTGGATCACATCGCCGGCGATGATGTACTGCCGCGCCCGTTCCACCATGCCCAGAAAACGTTCCCGGTCGACGTTGGATGTGACGGTGGCAGGGGCGGCGGCACGCTGCACGCTGTAGGGCTGGGCCGGCAGAGGCCGCGACAGACGCTCCACCAGCTCCTCGATGCGCCAGCAGGCCTGCCGGTAGCTGGCTTCCACCTCGCCGTCCAGTCGACAGTGGGAGACCACCTTCACCACATGGCGCAGGTGGTCGAACACCAGCAGGGTATCCACGAAGAGGAACAGGGCCTCGGGCACGCCCAACGGGTCCTCGGGGCGGATGGGCACCCGCGGCTCGAAGTGGCGCACGCACTCCCAGGCCAGGTAGCCCACGGCGCCCCCAGTGAAGCTGGGCAGTGCCACGGCAGGCCCCTCCGAGGGCAGGGCCAGGCGGAAGCGCGAAAGCTCCGACTCCACCTCGCGCAGCGGGTCCGAGCCGTCCCAGGGATGGGCGTAAGGTCCCTGGCGCAGCACCCGATAAGGCTCGGTGCCGATGAAGCTGTAGCGGGCCAACCGCTCTCCGCCCTCCACCGATTCCAGCAGGAAGGAGTAGGCGCCCCGTGCCACCTTGAGGAAGGCCGAGACGGGCGTCTCCAGGTCGGCGGGCACCTCCCGCAGGACGGGGCACAGGTTGCCCCTGCCCTCCCGGGCGAGGGCCTCCACCTGGGGGAGCGACGGCCAGTAGGCGCTCAGGCTGTCCCCTCCTGGCGGAAGTGGGTCAGGCCCATGGCCTCCCGCATCTCCCTCAGCGTCTTCTGGGCCTCGGCCCTCGCCCGCCGAGAGCCCTCGTAAACGATCTCGTCGATGACCTTGGGGCGGGCAGCGAAGTAGGCCCGCCGCTCTCGAATGGGGTCCAGGAAGCGATTGATGGCCCGGGCCAGCTTCTCCTTCACCTCCACGTCGCCCACCCTGCCACGGCGATAGCGGTGCTTGAGGTCTTCCACCTCCGCCCGGTCGTCGTTGAAGAAGTCGTGGTAGATGAACACAGGGTTGCCGCGCGTGCGGCCGGGGATGTCGGCGCGGATGCGGCGCGGGTCGGTGAACATGCTGCGCACCTTGCGCCGCACCGTCTCGGCATCGTCGCACAGGAGAATGACGTTGCCCAAGGACTTGGACGCCTTCTTCTGCCCGTCCAGTCCCACCAGCAGTGGCCCGATGGGCGAGTCGGGCTCGGGGAAGATGGGCCGGTAGAGGCGGTTGAAGCGGCGCGCTATCTCCCGCGTCAGCTCTATGTGGGAGGCGTTGTCCTTGCTCACCGGCACTACGTCTCCCTTGACCATGAGGATGTCGGCCGCCTGCAGAATGGGGTAGGAGAGGAGGGCCACCGAGGCTGACTCCAGTTGCAGGTCGCGCACCGCCTGCTTCAGGGTGGGTATGCGCTGGGCGCGGGGCACGCTCACCAGGCTCATGAACAGCCACATGATCTCCAGCACTTCCGGCACCAGCGACTGCAGGTAAATGGTGGTCTTGCTGGGGTCGATGCCCACCGCCAGGTAGTCCAGCACCACTTCGCGCACGTTGGCCTCCAGCTCGTCCAGGCGCTCGGTGCGAGTGGTGAGGACGTGCAGGTCGGCGATGATAATGAAGCACTCGATCCTGTCCTGGAGGGCCAGGCGGTAGCGCAGGGAGCCGACGTAGTGGCCCAGGTGCAGCGGCCCCGTCGGGCGGTCGCCGGTGAGCATGCGCCGCCAGGTGGGCTTCACCTCCAGGTCCAGGTTCATCTCCCAGAGGCGGGGCGGTGGCGGCAGGCCGGCTTCCTGAATGGTCGTCCTCTCGCTGCTCATGGCTCCCAGCCCCCGTCTCCGCTTACTGGCCTACTCTCGGAAGGGTTGCCAGCGCCTCCCTGACCTTTTCCTCGGGGTAGGCGTAGTCCTCCAGCTTGCCCGACAGGAACTGGTCGTAGGCGGCCAGGTCCAGCAGGCCGTGGCCCGAGAGGTTGAACAGGATGACCCGCCGTTCGCCCGCCTCGCGCGCGGCCAGGGCCTCGTCGATGGCCGCCCGCACAGCGTGGGCCGATTCAGGGGCGGGCACGATGCCCTCGGCACGGGCGAACTGCACGGCCGCCTCGAACACCTTGGTCTGGTGATAGGCCCGCGCCTCCATCACGCCGTCAGCTACCAGCTTGGATATGATGGGCGCCATGCCGTGATAGCGCAGGCCGCCGGCGTGGATGGAGGGCGGTATGAAGCTGTGCCCGAGGGTGTGCATCTTCAGCAAGGGCGTCGTCTCGGCCGTGTCGCCGAAATCGTAGGTGTACTGGCCGCGAGTGAGGGATGGACAGGCCTCCGGCTCCACGGCCACGAAACGGGTCTTCCTGCCGGAGCGCAGGCGCTCCCCCACGAAGGGCAGGCAGAGGCCCCCATAGTTGGAGCCGCCGCCCACACAGCCGATGACCACATCGGGGTAGTCGCCGGCCATCTCCATCTGGCGCAGCGCTTCCAGGCCCATCACCGTCTGGTGCAGGAGCACATGGTTGAGGACGGAGCCTAGAGAATACTTGGTGTCGTCGCGGGTGGCGGCGTCCTCCACTGCCTCGGAGATGGCGATGCCCAGGGAGCCGGGCGACTCGGGGTCCCGTTCCAGAACCTGGCGGCCGGCCTGGGTGTCGGGGCTGGGGCTTGGCACCACCTGGGCGCCCCAGGTCTCCATGAGGATCCTTCGGTAGGGCTTCTGGTAGTAGGACACCTTGACCATATAGACCTTCAGTTCCAGGCCGAAGAAGGCGCAGGCCATGGCCAGGGCCGAGCCCCACTGGCCGGCGCCGGTCTCGGTGGTCGGCCGACGGACGCCCTCGGCCTTGTTGTAGTAGGCCTGGGCCACAGCGGTGTTGGGCTTGTGGGACCCGGCCGGAGAGACGCCCTCGTACTTGTAGTAGATGCGGGCGGGGGTGTCCAGCGCCTGCTCCAGTCGCCTCGCCCTATACAGGGGCGTCGGGCGCCACAGCTTGTAGACGTCCCGCACCTCGTCCGGTATGGGCACCCACCGCTCGGCCGAGACCTCCTGCTGGATGAGGGCCTGGGGGAAAAGGGGGGCCAGGGCTTCAGGCGGCACCGGCTGGCCGCTGCGGGGGTCGATGGGCGGTGGCGGTGGGCCCATGTCGGCGACCACGTTGTACCAGTGGGTGGGCAAGTCCTTCTCGTCCAGTATGAACTTGTAGTTGTCCATGGCCTTCCTCCTGTGCCCTCGGTAATTGCGAGGCCCCTCGCCTCTAGGGGCGAGGGGCCTCCCGCGGTGCCACCCTAGTTCCCGCCAAATAGGCGGGCGCTCGTTACGGACGCGGCCAGCCTCGCTGGCTCGCGCGCCCTGGGCCGATAACGGTGCCCCTCCGTCCTGGCCTACTGAGGGCGACTGGCGCCCCGTTGGGCAGGCAGCTCCCGGGCCCATTCACCCGCCGCGGTGGCACCGGGCTCGCACCTACCCCCGGCTCTCTGGGCCCCGCTCTGCGGGCTACTATCCCCGTTCACAGCCTTTTCGTTTATGCGCTTGTGCCCAAAACTGTACCATTTCCTCTCGTCAGCGTCAACGGGCTGCGGTGTGGGCGTAAGGCCCCAGGCTCGACTGGCCGAAGGCCCGTCAGGGCCTTCGTGCACCCCTTGCGCCCCCTCGGGGCCTGTGCTACACTTGTGCTGGGCTAAGGGAGATTTGGACAGTCAAATGTTGCCAAAATACCGTTCCTCCGGCCCTCAGGAGGCCTGCACATGCCGCAAGCGCGCAAGGTAATATCTCGCGAGACGGGCATCGAGGAGAAGGAGTACAAGTGGGGATTCGTCATCCCGGTGCCCGCCGATGTGGCCCCCAAGGGCCTCAATGAGGACATCATCCGGCTCATCTCTCGCAAGAAGGAAGAGCCGGAGTGGATGCTGGAGTGGCGGCTGCGGGCCTACCGCTACTGGCGCTCCCTGAACTATGTGGAGCCCAAGTGGGCCAAGATCTACCATCCGCCCATCGACTTCCAGGACATCGTCTACTATGCGGCCCCTCTGTCCAGGGACGGAGACCGCCCCAAGAGCCTGGACGACATCGACCCCGAGCTGAAGCGGGCCTTCGACAAGCTGGGCATCCCCCTGGAGGAGCAGAAGCGACTGGCGGGTGTGGCGGTGGACGCTGTGCTGGACTCGGTGTCGGTGGCCACTACCTTCCAGAAGAAGCTGGAGGAGCTGGGCATCATATTCTGCCCCATCTCGGAGGCCATCCAGAAGCACCCCGAGCTGGTGCGCAAGTACCTGGGCTCGGTGGTGCCCTACACCGACAACTTCTACGCCGCCCTCAACTCGGCCGTCTTCTCCGATGGTACCTTCGTTTACGTGCCTCCCGGCGTGCGCTGCCCCATGGACCTGATGACTTACTTCCGCATCAATGAGGCCGAGGCGGGGCAGTTCGAGCGCACCCTCATCATCGCCGACCGCGGCTCATACGTGAGCTATCTGGAGGGGTGCACAGCGCCCATCCGCAAGAAGCACCAGCTCCACGCTGCCGTGGTGGAGCTCATCGCCCTGGAGGACGCCGAGATCAAGTATTCCACCCTCCAGAACTGGTATCCCGGCGACAAGGAGGGTCACGGCGGCGTTTACAACTTCGTCACCAAGCGGGGCATCTGCCTCGGCAGGAACTCCAAGATCTCCTGGACTCAGGTAGAGACAGGGTCGGCCATCACCTGGAAGTACCCGAGCGTCATACTGCGGGGCGACAACTCGGTGGGCGAGTTCTACTCGGTGGCCCTGGTCAACAACTACCAGCAGGCCGATACGGGCACCAAGATGATCCACATCGGCAAGAACACTCGCAGCACTATCGTGGCTAAGGGCATCTCGGCGGGCCACGGCCAGAACACCTACCGTGGCCTGGTCAAGATCATGCCCACTGCCGACGGCGCCCGCAACTTCACGCGCTGCGACTCCTTGCTCATCGGCAGCAAGTGTGCGGCCCACACGGTCCCCTACCTGGAGGTGCGCAACCCCACCGCGCGCATCGAGCACGAGGCCACCACGTCCAAGATCTCCGACGAGCAGCTCTTCTACCTGATGAGCCGCGGCATCAGCGAGGAGGAGGCCCAGTACATGATCGTCCACGGTTTCTGCCGCGGCGTCTTCCAGGAGCTGCCTTTCGAGTTCGCCATGGAGGTCACCCAGCTGTTGCGGGTGAGCCTCGAGGGCACCGTGGGCTGATGGGTGTAGCGATGGCCGACAACGGCAAGGAGCCTGTCCTCGTCCTGCGGGGCCTGCGGGCCGGCATAGGCGATGTGGAGATCCTCAAGGGGGTGGATCTGACTGTCCACCTCGGAGAGGTCCACGCCATCATGGGGCCCAACGGGTCCGGCAAGAGCACGCTGGTCAACGTCCTGGCTGGCAAGCCCGACTACGAGGTCTTCGGGGGCGAGGTCATCTACCGCGGCCGCGACCTCCTGTCCATGACGCCCGACGAGCGGGCGCGGGAGGGGATTTTCCTGGCCTTTCAGTACCCGGTGGAGTTGCCAGGCGTCCGGCTGCGGGAGTTCCTCCGGGCCGCCCTGGACGCAGTGCGAGAGCACCGCGGCCTGGAAAAGCTCTCGGTGCGGGACTTCAATCGCCTCGTCCAGGAGAAGCTGCGGCAGATGGGGATGGATGCCGAGTTCCTGAAGCGCAACGTCAACGAGGGCTTCTCGGGCGGCGAGAAGAAGCGCCACGAGATCATGCAGCTCCTGCTGCTGGACCCTACTCTCGCCCTCCTGGACGAGACCGATTCAGGCCTGGACATCGATGCCCTCAAGGTGGTAGCCCAGGGCATCAACCAGTTCCGTGGCCCCGAGAAGGCCATCGTCCTGGTGACGCACTACCAGCGCATTCTGAACTACGTGCAGCCCGACTTCGTGCACGTCCTCATCGACGGCCGTATAGTGGCCTCGGGGGGCAGGGAGCTGGCCCAGGAGCTGGAGGCCAAGGGCTACGAGTGGCTCAGGCAGGCTGCCGAGGCGGGACGTCGCGACTAGTCCTACCGCCGTGGCCAGCGAAGGCAGCGCTATGACCCAGGCACCGCCCGTATACGAGACCTATGCCCGCCGCTTCCGCGAGCTGGAGGCGGCCCGCCTCGACCCCGACTGGCTGATGGAACTGCGGCGACAGGCCCTGGGACGCTTCCTCGACCTGGGCTTTCCCACCGCTCGCCGCGGCAACGAGCCCTGGAAGTATACCGATGTGGGGCCCATCGCCCGCACCTCCTTCGAGGAGCCGCCACCTCGCCCGGCGCTCGCGCTGGAGGCGCTCAAGCGGCTGTTGCCGTGGCGTCCCACCTGGCGGCGGGCCGTCTTCGTGGGCGGCCGCTACCGGCCGGAGCTTTCCCATCTGCCCTCGGCGGGGGAGGACGTGCGGGTGCTGCCCCTGGCCCAGGCCCTCCGGGAGGGCGACGGCCTGCTGGAGCGGCACCTGGCCCGCTATGCCGCCTACCAGGACGATGCGTTCACCGCCCTCAACACCGCCCTCTTTCGGGACGGCGCCCTGGTGGTGGTCCCCGACGGGGCGGACCCCGAACGCCCCCTCCATCTGGTCTTCGTCTCGCCTCCGTCCCAGGAGCCCTACGTGCACTACCCTCGGCTGCTGGTGGTGCTGGGGAGGCAGTCCCGACTGCGGCTGGTGGAGTCCTATCTGGGCCTGAGCGATGGCGTCTATCTGACCTGTGCGGTGCGCGAGTTCTACCTGAGCGAGGGTGCTTCTCTGGAGCACTATCACCTGTTGCTGGAGGGCGAGGAGGCCTATCACGTGGGCCAGGCCCGCTTCTATCAGGAGCGGGACACCAACTTGCTGTCGGTCTTCTTCGGCCGCGGTTGCGCTATCGGCCGCAACGACGTGCGGGTGGACCTGGACGGGCCGGGCAGCGAGGCCTATCTGCACGGCCTCTACGTCACCACCGGCCGCCAGCACCTGGATAACTACATAAACATCGACCACATCAAGCCCCACTGCACCAGCCGCCTCTTCTACCGCGGCGTTCTGGACGGGCATTCCCACGCCATCTTCGGCGGCACCGTTTACGTGCGGCCGGGGGCGGTGAAGACCGACGCCGAGCAGGAGGACAAGAACCTGCTCCTGTCGCGGGAGGCGGAGGTGGACTCCAAGCCCGCCCTGGAGATCTATGCCGACGACGTGAAGTGCGGCCACGGGGCGGCCGCCGGTGCGGTGGCCGAGGAAGCCCTGTTCTACATGCTCTCCCGCGGCATAGACCCGTTGCTGGCCCAGACCCTGCTCATCAAGGGCTTTGCCGCCTCGGTCCTTGACGAGGTGCGGCTGCCGGCCCTCCGCTCTCACCTGGAGAGGCTGCTGGTCCAGTCCCTGCCCCGACTGGGCGCGAGTGAGTGAGGACGGGATGGCTGGCGGCCACAATCCCTACGTTCGGCCCGACGGCAGCCTCGACGTGGCCCGCATCCGCCAGGACTTTCCCATCCTGGAGCGCCGGGTGCACGGCAGGCCTCTCGTTTACCTGGACAACGCGGCTACCTCTCAGAAGCCGAGGCAGGTCATCGATGCCCTGGCCGACTACTATCGGCGCTACAACGCCAACATCCACCGCGCCATTCACTGCCTGGGGGAGGAGGCCACCGCTGCCTACGAGGCCACGCGGGAGAAGGTGGCGCGGTTCATAGGCGCCCCCGGCCCGGAGTGCATCGTCTTCACCCGAAACACTACCGAGGCCATCAACCTGGTGGCCTACACCTGGGGTCGGGCCAACATCGGGGAAGGCGACGAGATAGTCCTCAGTGAGATGGAGCACCACTCCAACCTGGTGCCCTGGCAGCGACTGGCCAGGGAGAAGGGCGCCCGCCTGCGCTGGATCGGCGTCACCGATGAACTGACGCTGGACCTGGAGGGGTGGCCCGACCGCTACCTGAACGAGCGCACGCGCCTGCTGGCCATCGGCCATGTCTCCAACGGCGTGGGGACCGTCCACCCGGTGCGGGAGCTGGTGGCGGAGGCGCGGCGTCGCGGCATCGTCACCCTGGTGGACGGCGCGCAGAGCGTGCCCCACATGCCAGTGAACGTGTCGGAGCTGGACTGCGATTTCCTGGCCTTTTCGGCCCACAAGATGCTCGGGCCGACGGGCGTCGGGGTGCTCTATGCCCGCCGGCAGCTCCTGGAGGACATGGAGCCTTTCCTCTCCGGCGGCGAGATGATCAGCATGGTCACCCTGGAGGAGACCACCTGGAACGAGGTCCCCTGGAAGTTCGAGGCCGGCACGCCCAACATCGCCGATGTGGTGGCTTTCGGGGCCGCCATCGACTACCTGCAGACGCTGGGCATGGAGCGGGTGCGCGCCCACGAGGTGGAGCTGACGGAATACGCCCTCTCCCGCCTGCGGAGGTTCGAGGAGCTGGTCATCTACGGCCCGCCCGACGGCCAGCGACGGGGCGGCGTCGTGTCCTTCAACTTCCCCGACATACACCCCCACGACCTGGGCACCATCCTCGACCGCTATGGAGTGGCCATCCGCACCGGCCACCACTGCAACCAGCCGCTGATGCGCCGGCTGGGCGTATGGGGGACGGCCCGCGCCAGCTTCTATGTCTACAACACGCGGGAAGAGGTGGACGTGCTGGTGGAGGCCCTCAACGCCGCCCTCGCCTACTTCCGCGCCCGTTAGCTCAGCGCCAGCCCCCCTGAGCACATCCCTCCGTCATCGAAGGGTCCGAGTTCGCCGGGCGCAGAACGCTGCGTCGCGTCGGCAGGCGTCCCGCGCCGCCATCCCTGCGGTTGCTGGCGCAGGGACGGCGAGCCCTGCCGCCAGCTACCGACCTGTCAGGGAGATGGGGCCTGATGGGGGACTTGAGACTGGGTATGTCTGGCTGGGGCCCGTTTCAGTCTGTCTGCCTGCAGCTCAGGCGGAAGGCGAAATAGCCGGTCGAGTTCGGAACTCAGGTCGGGTATGAGACTGTTCCCGCCGGCACAGGAACGGTGCGCCTATCGTCCTGCCTGGCGTCTGTAGCGGTGGAGGGCCCGGTGGGATTCGAACCCACGGCCCTGGGATTAAAAGTCCCCCGCTCTGCCGCTGAGCTACGGGCCCAGTGCATATTTTGGCTACCGACGCCCGAGGCTGTCAAAGCCCTCTCGTCAGCCTAAGGGCTTCCCCCGCTGGCCCGCCAGAAAAGGACCCGACGCGGGACTATGCGGATCACCGGACGCGACTCCAGGTCCATGTCCCTGTACTGCGGGTAGCGCTGACGCAGGGCCTCCAGTGCCCGCGCGTGCTCGGGCCCGCTCTGCAGGACCTCTGCCTCGCCCTGCACCATCAGCCAGGCCAGGCGAGACCAGTCGTCGTCGTATTCGTCCAGCAACAGGGCCACCCGAGGGTTCTGGGCGATGTTGCGCAGACGCTTGAGCCGCAACGAGCGCTTGGGCTTCTCGTCCACGGGCGTATAGAAGGCCCCGTCCAGATAGGCGAAGCACACGGGCACCAGGTGGGGCCGGCCGCCGGCGTCGGCGGTGGCCAGGCGTGCCACCCTCTGTCGGGAGACGAACCGCTCCTGCTCGGCGTCCAGCACGTGCCTATTGGCTGGCGAAAGAGACCGAGTGGTTGGGTGCCAGCCCGAAGTCCTCCGGCGGCCAGTAGGTTATCAGGGCCTTGCCGATGATGTTGGCTTCAGGCACGAAGCCGAAGAAGCGGGAGTCGGTGCTCTGCTCGCGGTTGTCGCCCAGAACGAAGTAGTGGCCCGGGGGCACCACCCACGGCCCGCAGCCCATGAGGGCGGCGGAGCACTGGGTGCGCCCCACCGCGTAAGGCTCCTGCAGGGGCAGGCCGTTCACCAATACCCGACCGCTGGCGCTGTCGATGGCTACCGTGTCGCCGGGGAGGCCGATGATTCGCTTGATGAAGTCCCGGCGCGAGTCGTCCGGCGAGCGGAAGACCACCACGTCGCCCCGCTGAGGCGCCCCGAACAGGTAGCGCACCGGCTGGTTTCCTGCATCGAAGAACGGAAGCCAGTCGAACACCGACAGGTCGATCTTCAGGTAGGCCAGCTTGTTGACGATGAGGTATTCCCCGTCCTCCAGGCTGGGGGCCATGCTCACGCCCTCCACCCGGAAGTTCTGGAAGGAGAACCGGACCGCCAGGAAGATGAATATGGCCAGCACGAGGGTCTCGACGACGTCCACCAGGACCCGCTGCAGCGAGAGGCCGCGATGTGCAGGCACCTCCGACTGCGATCCCAGGCCCTGGGAGGACGTCGTCGCTGACGGCTCAGCTGCCTGGGGATCAGGGGGGCTGACAGCTTGCTCAGCCCATTGCCCCAGCGCCTGTCCCGCCCAGGGCTGAGGGGGCGATGTCCCCTGCTCCTGGGGGTCGGGCGCTTCCTTGGGGGGCTGGTCTCCCTCGGGGGTGGTGTCGGACAAGGTCTCCTCGCGCTCCGTCCCGGGCAGTTCACCATCCATTATGCACCGCTGGCTGCGAAATGGCACGGAAAACTTGCAAGATAGGGGGGCTTGCATCTGGGCTTTCGATGGGGAAACCTAGTGGAGAACGCGCACGGGGAGGAGGGGCGACAGCAGGTGGGGCGTCGCGTCATCTTTGTGGTGATGACCGTCCTCTCGGACCGCAGCATACGTGAAGAGCTGGCCAAGGGCCGCATCGTCATAGACCCCCTGGCCGACGACGCCATCCAGCCCGCCAGCGTCGACCTGCACCTGGACCGGGTGTTCCGCATCTTCAGGGTCACACGCCGTCCCTATGTGGACGTAAGGGAGCCCACCGATGACCTGACGGAGCGGGTAGTGGTAGCTGACGACGAGCCTTTCGTGGTCCAGCCGGGCACCTTCGTGCTGGCCGGCACCATCGAGACCATCGTCCTGCCGGACGATATCGTGGCCAGGGTGGACGGCAAGTCGTCCCTGGGAAGGCTGGGCCTCCTGGTCCACGCCACCGCTGGCTATGTGGACCCGGGCTGGTCGGGCAAGCTGACGCTGGAGCTGTCCAACCAGTCGCAGATGCCCATCGCCCTCTACTACGGTATGAAGATAGCCCAGCTCTCCTTCTACCGCCTGTCCACTCCGGTGGAGCGTCCCTACGGCTCGCCCGGGCTGGGCAGCAAGTACCAGGGGCAGCGAGAGCCGACCCCCTCGCGGGCCTACCAGGACTTCCTGAACGACCGCCGTCGCCAGCCCTAGCCCTGCTGGCGGCGGCGCAGCTCCATCAGCACGAAGGGGTTGGTGGCCTTTTCGATGCCGATGCGGGTCTCCTCCATGTGCCCCGGCAGCACCACCGTCTCGTCCGGCAGCACCAGCAGCTTCTCGATGATGCTGCGCATTTCCTGGTCGTAGTCGCCGCCGGGCAGGTCGGTGCGGCCGATGGAGCCGCGGAAGAGGGTGTCGCCGGAGAAGAGCATGCCCTCGGTGTAGAAGGAACAGGAACCCGGCGTGTGGCCAGGGGTGTGGATGACCTTGAGCTTCACGCCGTCCACGTCCACCTCGTCGCCGTCGTCGATGAAGGCGTCGGGGTCGGGCGGAGGCTCCACATAACGCCCCAGCCACATCAAGGCCGCACGGGTGGAGCTGCGGGCGATGTCCACGTCGGCCCGATGCATCAGGAACCGCGCGCCGGTGGCCTCCTTGATGGCCCGCACTCCCAGGACATGGTCCAGATGCCCGTGGGAGTTGACGATGAGCTTGATGCGCACCCCCAGGTCCTTGGCCAGGTTCAGAATGTCCTGGGGCTGGTCGCCCGGGTCGATGCAGATGGCCTCGCCGGTGCGCCGGTTGCCGACGATCCAGCAGTTCTCGGCGAAGAGGCCCACCACGATGCCCCGCACCATGAGCTCGCTGACTCGAGGCTCCTCGGACATATCTCGCACCTCGCCGTCCATGTTACCATCGGGCGCTATTATTAGTCTTGCTGTGGGCCCATACATGCGGCTGGCCCTGGCCGAGGCCCGGCGGGCGCTGGGACGGGTATCCCCCAATCCGGCGGTAGGGGCGGTGGTGGTGCGGGAAGGGCAAGCGGTGGCCCGAGGCCGCACTCAGCCTCCACCCGGCCCCCATGCCGAGGTCGTGGCGCTGGCGCGGGCCGGGGAGCTGGCCCGCGGCGCGACCCTCTACGTGACCCTGGAGCCCTGTGCCCACCACGGCCGCACCCCTCCCTGCACCGAGGCTATCCTGCGGGCAGGCGTGGCCGAGGTGCACATGGCCATGCTGGACCCCGACCCCCGTGTGTGCGGTCGGGGCAAGGAGACTCTGGAACGGGCCGGGGTGGCGGTGCGCCTCGGCGAGGGGGAGGCGGAAGCCAGGCGACTGCTGGAGGCCTACGTCAAGCACCGGACCACTGGCCGGCCTTTTGTCATCGCCAAGTTCGCTGCCAGCCTCGACGGGCGCATCGCCGCCGCCAGCGGCGACTCCCGCTGGGTGAGCGGACCGCAGGCGCGGGAGTGGGCCCACCGCCTGCGAGCACAGGTGGACGCCATCGCTGTCGGGTCCGGCACCGTCCTGGCCGACGACCCTCATCTGACGGCCCGCCCCGGCGGCCGACTGGCCCGCCGCCAGCCCCTACGGGTTCTGCTGGACAGCCGTGGCCGAATTCCCCTGACAGCGCGGGCGCTGGACGGTGCCGCCCCCACCCTCGTGGTCACCGGCGAGGCATCGGCCCGAGAGTGGCGGGCTGCCCTAGTCGCGCGTGGGGTGGAGGTGCTGGTCCTGCCCCAGGACGGGGGGCATGTGGAGCTGGATGCTCTGCTGTCGGAGCTAGGGCGCAGGGGAGTCCTGTCGTTGCTGGTGGAGGGCGGAGGCGAGCTGCTGGGAGCGTTCTTCGACCTGCGGCTGGTGGACAAGGTCCACGCCGTCATCGCCCCCCTGGTCATAGGTGCCAGGGGGGCCAGGGCGGCGGTAGAGGGCCGCGGCGCCTCCGTCATGGCCGAGGCCCTGCGCCTGCGCCACGTCTCCGTGCGACGCCTCGGCGATGATATTCTTGTGACGGGGTATACGGCCCTGGAGAAGGAAGGAGGGAGGTGATGGGCCGTGGGCATGGTCTTCCGCTCCGTGACGGCCCTCGTCTTGTTGCTGGGGCTGGTGGCCATGGCCTTCGCTGCCTATGTGGCCATCGACAACGACAGTCGCACCCTCGTGTGGGACAAGTGGCGTCAGGAAGTGCCCTTCGAATGGCCTGGCGGCGGGCGCAACATTCGCGTGGACATAGAGGTGGAATGAGTTGACGGCCGGGCTGGTGGGGGTCATCGTCCTGGCTGCGGGGGCCTCCACCCGCCTCGGCCAGCCCAAGCAGTCCCTCCCCTATGGCGACAGCACCCTCCTGGCCCATGCCGTCGCCGCGGCCCTGAATGCGAGGCTCGGGCCGGTGCTGGTGGTGCTGGGCGCCCATGGCCCGGAGCTGGCGCAGGCGCTGCCTTCGGGGGCGGTGGCTGTCCACAACCCGGACTGGCAGGAGGGCATGGCCTCCTCCATCCGCGCCGGGCTGGCTGCCCTGGAGAGGGGCTGGCCTCAGGCCGCCGCAGCCATCGTCATGGTCTGCGACCAGCCCAGCGTCAGTGCGGGGCTATTGCGTCGTCTGGTAGCCGCCTGGCGCCAGGGAAGCGCGGCGGCGGTGGCCTGTCAGTACGGCGACACGGTGGGGGTGCCAGCCCTGTTCAGCCGCTCTCTCTGGCCCGAGCTGATGGCGCTTCGGGGCGACCGCGGCGCTAAGTCCGTTCTGGAACGACACCGGGAGAGGCTGCTCCTCGTGCCCTTTCCCGAGGGCGCCCTGGACATCGATACCCCCGAGGACTGGCAGCGGCTGCAGCGCCAGCGCCCCGCCGCAGCCCCTCCCGGCCCCTGATGGGTGGCCATCATCCCTCGCGGTTGGGGGCATCTGGCGCCAGCCACCAGGAGTGCTGGGGCCACCCGATATTCCTCACCCAGGGATGGACGAAGTTGAACACGTCATAGACGCCCTCGGTCGGGATCACGTACATTTTGCGTGCCAGATAACGCTGCAGCTCGTGCATCAATTGGGTGCGCCGCCCCACATCCAGTTCGGCCCGCTGCCGGTCCAGCATCGCCTCCAGCTGGTCGTCGGGCAGGCCGCGGAACAGGTCGCCCGACTTGCGGTGGAACATAGCATAGAGACCGGCATCGAAGTCATCGTCGACGCCTGTCCAGGGCAGCACCAGCGCCAGGCCACTGAAGTCTCGCTTCTGCCAGACGGTGGTCAGATACTCCTGATAGGTGATGGGATGGGGGCGGACACGAAAGAGGCCGCTCCGCTGGAGCATGTCGTTGAAGATCTGAGCGCTCTCGACGTACTGGGCGCCGTAATTGGGGCCTGTGTGCCACCAGGTGTCGATGTCGACCCCGTTGGGGTAGCCTGCTGCCTCCAGCAGTCGCCTGGCCTCGGCGAGGTCGTACTGGAAGAACCTGGACTCCTCCCCTAAAGCACCCGTGGTCCAGTCCAGCCAGAACACGGAGCCAGCCCAGAAATGGGTATGGTAGCGCAGCCGCTGGTCTATGCCGTTGGCCAGCAGTTCCTGATGGTTGCGGAAGTACTCGAACCGCGCCTTGCGGTCTATGACCATGGAAATGGCCTGCCTGACTCGCTCGTCGCGCCAGGGGGCGGTCGCCAGGTCGCGATAACCGAAGAAGCTGATGGGCAGCACCCCCTGGGTCTCGGCCCGGTAGACCACAGCATTGGGGACGTCCTTGCGCAACTGCAGCAAGTCCTCCGGCAGCGGCTGGTACCAGTGGATGTTGCCAGCTATGAACTGGGCCACCCTGTTGGCCTTCTCGGTAATGATGGGATAATCCCAGCGGTTCAGGAAGGGGCGCCCCTGCAGCCAGTAGCGCTCGTGGCGCTTGAAGCGCAGCGTCACTGAGGGCTGATAGTACTCCAACTGGCGGAAGTTGGTGCCGATGACCTGGGTGTTGGGGTCCATGCGGTCGGCCGCCTCCTTGGGCATTACCCAGAAGGAGGCCACGCCGGTGGAGAAGATGAAGGGCCCCGGCGCATAGGGATGGTTCAGGCGGATGACCATGGTCTGGCTGTCGGGGAACTCGACCCGGTTCAGGTCGGCAATGGTCTGCAGGGTCACCCGATAGGGGCTAGCCTGCAGCCGCTGTATGGTAACCCGCCAGTCGTCAATGTCCATCTCCCTGCCATTGACGGGCGGGATGTTGTGGAAATACACCCCCCGCCGCATCTTGAAGACGATGGTCGTTGGATCCACCCACTCCCAGCGTTCGGCCAGCCGACCCTCGTAGACCCGGTTCTCGATGCGGCTGGTGTCGATGCCCGGCCCTGTCCGCAACTGCAGCAGTGGCTCATAGGCCAGGCCAGCCAGAAACAGGGTGGCGCTGCGGCTGCTGGTGGTGTAAGGGTCGAAGCCTCCAGTGATGTCGTTGGTGTAGAAGAAGCGGATCATGCCTCCAGGCACTGCCCCGGGCGTTTCGTCCGGCAGCTGCCAGGCGAAGGGGATCTCGCCCGGCTTGATGGTCGTCTCGCCCTCTGGCCGGGGCTGTTCGGCCCGGCAGGCCAGCACTCCCAGGGCGGCGCCGGCAGCCACTGCCGCGCCCCGGAGGATCTGTCGCCTCGTGTAACGTCGTGCCAGCGTCCGTTGCCAGTACCCGGTCATGCTCTCACCCTCCTCGTGGCATTTCAGGCGGCGTGTCCTGCCGTGTCGAGCCCTCTCGAACCTCTATCGACCCCCTACGTCTGCAGACGGGCGCCGTGCAACCTCGGGTCCAGCACGTCCCTGAGGGCATCGCCCAAGAGGCGGAAGCCGAAGATGGTCATGGCTACCATGAGTCCGGGGAATATGGCCAGGTGAGGGGCCTGACGGACGTGTTCGCGGGACTCGTCCAGCATGTTGCCCCAGGTGGGCAGCGATGGGTCCAGGCCAAAGCCCAGCACGGCCAGGTTGGCCTCGGCCACGATGGCCACCGACACCGAGTTGGTGGCAGACACGATGATCCAGAACATGACGTTGGGCAGGATGTGACGGAAGATGATGCGCCAGTCGGAGGCCCCCATGGCCCGGCTGGCGTCGACGTAAGGAAGGCCGCGGATGCGGATGACCTCCGCCCGCAGGACTCGACCGGTGTTGAGGCCTCCCAATACCCCCAGGGTCATGGCCAGCGTCAGAGGCGTGGCCCCCTTGACGGCGAAGATGGCGCCGATGACCAGCAGGTCGGGCACGAAATTGACCATCTCGATGAGACGTTGCAGCACCAGGTCCACCGAGCGGACGTAGTAGGCGCTGACGAGAGTCAGGGTGGTGGAGATGACGGTGGCGATGACGAAGGCCCCGAGCCCTATGGCCACCGAGATCCGTGCCCCGTACAGCAGCCGGCTCAGGACGTCGCGGCCTCGCTGGTCGGTACCCATGGGGTGCTCCAGAGAAGGAGGCTGGAAACGCTCCAGGTGAGCACGGGCGATGTCGTATTCGTTGTAGTGGTAGGGCGCCAGGCGGGGCACTTGCACAGGCCCTATCCTCAACCCGGGCCCCAGCAGGGCCATGAGCAGCAGGAGCAGCACCAGCACCCCTCCCAGAGCCCCCAGAGGTTTGCGCGCACAGAACCATACCAGGGCATACAGCGCCCGCTGGAGCGGGGGACGCTCGTGCCCCACCGGCGGGGTCGCGGCCTCCCGCCCCGCTGCCTCGATGACCGTTTCGTACCGGGCCACGGTGTCCCCACCCTATGGCGTTCCGCGTGCGTAGCTCACTCTGGGGTCCACCCAGACGTAGGCCAGGTCGGTAACCAGCTGCGAGACGAGGATGACCACTGCGTAGAAGGTGGTGGTGGTTATGAAGACCGGGTAGTCCAGATTGACCAGGGCCTGGAAGGTGTAGCGTCCCATGCCGGGCAAATTGAACAGGTTCTCGATGATAACGCTGCTGGTGAGGAGGCCGGGCACGGTGGCCCCGAGAACGGTGACGAACGGGATGGCCACGTTGCGCAGAGCGTGCCGGAACAGCACCACCCGCTCGTTCAGGCCCTTTGCGCGGGCTGTGCGGATGTAGTCCTGACGCAGCACCTCCAGCAGGAAGGTGCGGGTGAACCGCATCAGGTTCCCGGCCGAGGTCACACCTATGACCAATGTCGGCAAGAGCATTATCTTTACATGGCGCACCGGGTCGTCCCAGAAGTAGGTGAAGGTCGGAGGCGGTGCCCAGCTGAAGTTGACGGCCAGGTAAGTCAGCAACAGCACCCCCAGCAACAGTGGCGGCACAGCATCCAAGGCGTAGGCGACGGTGCGCAAGACGTAGTCCAGAGGCCTGTCCTGATAGAGGGCGCTGACCACTCCTAAAGGCATGGAGATGGCCCAGGTGAACAGGAGTCCGATGAGGCCCAGCTCGAAGCTGACAGGGATGCGGTTCCTTAGCTCCTGCAGGATAGGCCGGTGGCTGTGCAGGGACTTACCCCAGTCGCCGGTGAAGAACCCCTTGAGCCACTCCAGGTACTGACGATAGAGAGGGCCATCCAGTCCCAGCTGGCGACGCAGGGCCTGTTTGGTCTCCTCGGCGTTCGGCGTCTGGGGCGGCACCTGGAGGTCGATGGTGTCTCGAGGAGGCAACACACGCATGGCGAAGAAGAGGAGCACAGAGCCGCCCAGGAGCGTGACCACCAGCAGGATGAGCCGGCGGACTAAGTAGTCGGTCACGCCCCTCACCTATCGTCTGCGCTGGCCTTTCTTCGAAAGTGTCTATCAAAATTCGTGAAAGCCGCCTAGGTGCCTTATATATAGTGTCCTCTCTGCATCCCTGTCAAGAGCACCCGCCCCCGACTTCTGCGTCTGTGCTGCTCGAAGAAACAGGAGTCTCGCAGCGAATCGCTCCGGTGCCGGACGAGGGTCTTGTCACGCAGTCGATGGCCTCCTCATAATGTGGCAAGTAGGTACTCGTCCGTGTCTGGACATGGCGGGGTCGGGTGTCGGGCCTGGCCGCGGGTCGTCGTGGCGGCCGTGGCCCTCCTGGCCCCGCTTCTGGCCCTCGCGGCCTTCGCCCCTGAAGCCGGTGCCACTCCGGTCCAGCCCGGCGCCTACTATTCGGTGCGGGCCTGCTTCGCTACGACACCCCAGTCGGTGACGTTGCGCCTGGCCTTTTACGACGCTTCAGGCGACCTGCTGGTGTCGAATCTGTCTCCAGGCCTCGCCGACGGTGCTGGCTGCTATCGCTCCAGTCCGGCCTATGCGCCCTGCGCGGCGGCATCCGCCTCCTACGGGGCTACCTCCCAGCCACCTGCCACCCCGACTTCCCTGGCGTTGGTCCTGGAGTCGGCGCCGTCCGGTTCCTGTGCCGCTCCTACCCCGACGCATACCCCTACCCCGACTCCGACCCCAACCCCCGTGCCGCCGCCCTCTGCCCCGCCGCGGTCCTCGGGCCCGACACTGCCCCCGCCGTCGCCGCCCACTACGGCCCCCGAGGCGAGCGCCTTTGCGGCCCTGGTGAACGGTGGGTTCGAGGAGGCGCGGAGCGATGGGACGCCCTACGGCTGGAGCAAGTTCGGCGGGACGCTGGGCCGCACGAAGTCGCACCGTAACGGGGGGTCCTACTCTGCCTTTCTGGAGAGCACCACGTCGTCCACCAAGTGGGCCTATCAGACAGTGCTCGTGCAGGAGGGGCGCTTCTACGAGCTATCGGCCTACGTCCTCAAGGACGACCCTGCCGTGGCTGCCGCATGGCTGCGCCTGTCCTGGTATGCCAGCGAAGACGGTTCCGGCTCGGCCATCGGCCAGCACGACTCCACCACTGAGCTGACGGACGACGTGGCGCAGTTCCGCCTCCTCACGACCGGCCCTGTGCAGGCGCCGGCGGGGGCGCGCTCTGTCCGGGTGCGGCTGATGCTGCGGCCCCGCTCCGAGGCCCGTGCTACCGTCTACTTCGACGACGTCTCCTTCGCCCTGTCATCTCCTCCTGCGCCGACGCCGGCAGGAAGCGGCCCATCGGGTGGCGGGCCTCCGTCTGCGCCCGCCTCGCCTCCACCGGCAGGGCTGACACCGTCGGTGCCCCGCGGGACGACGTCCGCTTCCTCGACGGGCACGGCCCCGCCTCCCTCGGGGCAGCGGCCGCCAGCGTCCGCCGCAAGGGAGGAGGCCAGCCCTGGACCGGAACCTGCCGTGGCGCAGTCCGCCCCGGCGGCGGTCGATGGCGGCAGCCCGATAGCCCTGGCCAACGTAAGGGAGCCAGAGCCACAGGACGCAGACCTGCCTGCGTCCAGCAGGCGAGGAGGGCCGTCGCCGGCTTTGGTGGGAATAGGGGCCGCTCTGGGGGCCCTGGGGCTGGCCGGGGCTGTTGCCCTCGTGTGGCCAGGCCGCCGCTAGGCCCTATTCGAACTCGTAGACGCCGCCGTTGGCGAAGGCCTGCAGGACGCGGCGGGCCACCACCATCTTGTGCACCTCGTCGGCGCCGTCGTAGATGCGGCCCATGCGCGCCTGACGGAACATGCGCGAGAGGGGCGTGTCCTCCGTCACGCCCAGAGCGCCGTGCACCTGCACTGCCCGGTCGATGACGCGGTTCAGGACCTCGGCCCCGAAGAACTTGATGAGGGAGACCTCCAGTCGTGCCTCGTCTCCCTGGTCGATCTTGGCGGCGGCGTGCATGGTCAGCAGGCGGAAGGCCTGGATCTCGGCGGCCGACTCGGCGATCATCCACTGGATGGCCTGCTTCTCGGCCAAGGGGCCGCCGAAGGCGTGGCGCTCCAGGGCGCGACGGCACATCATCTCGAAGGCCCGCTGGCACTGCCCCAGCCAGCGCATGCAGTGGTGGATGCGCCCAGGCCCCAGCCGCTTCTGGGCGATCATGAAGCCCGAGCCTGGCTCCCCCAGGGTGTTGGTGACGGGCACGCGGCAGTTCTCGTAGAGCACCTCATAGTGCTCGCTGTGCTCCTCGCCCATGACGGGGATGGAGCGGACGATGCGGAAGCCGGGGGTGTCGGTGGGTACGATGATCATGGTCGCCCGTCGGTGGGGGGCCGCGTCGGGGTCGGTGACAGCCATGACGATGGCGAAGGCGGCGCGGCCGGCGCCGCTGGTGAACCACTTGTGGCCGTTGATGACCCACTCGTCGCCGTCGCGGATCGCCCGCGTCCGCAGCAGAGTCGGGTCGGAGCCGGCCACCTCCGGCTCCGTCATGGAGAAGCAGGAGTAGATGTCGCCGTTGACGAGGGGCTTCAGCCAGCGCTCCTTCTGCTCCTGGGTGCCGAAGAGCCAGAGGATCTCGGCGTTGCCCGAGTCGGGGGCCTGACAGCCGAAGACCACCGGCGCCCAGAAGCTTCGGCCCAGGATCTCGTTCATGAAGACGTACTTCAGGAAGCCGATGCCCATGCCCCCGGCTTCCTTGGGCATGTGGGGCGCCCACATCCCTTGCCGCTTGACCTCCTGGCGCAGGGAGCGGATGAGCTCCTCGGCCTGGGGGCCGCCGCTGGCGAAGACAGGCTCGTTGGGGTATATGTGCTCCTCCATGAAGGCCTTGGTCCTGGCCCGCAGCTCCCGTATCTCGGGGGTCATGAGGGTGTAAAAGCTGCTCTGCTGCGTCATATCGGCCTCCCATAGACGTTCCGCATGGTCAGCGCCTACAGTTTGACCCCTAGCGGAAGAGGGTGTCAACTCGTGCCGCCCGCCGTAAAATTGGGCCGAGAGAGGGGCCTGCCCTGCCGATGCCATGGCCGATGTGAGCACACACACGCGAAGGCGAAGGGGCGTTGGCCGCCCCGGTCTAGTAATAGCCATCGATGGCCCCAGCGCCTCCGGCAAGAGCAGTGTGGGACGGGAGGTGGCCCGACGCCTCGGCTATGCCTTCCTGGACACGGGCAATATCTACCGCGCCCTGACCTGGCTGGCCATCCAGCGCGGTATCTCGGCCGAGGACGAGGAGGGGCTGGCGGCCCTGGCCAGGGCCTCCCAGGTGGTCCTGGCGCCGTCGTCGCCCGGTTCGCCCGAGCCCAGCGCCATCCTCATGGACGGGCAGGACGTGACCCCCTACCTGCGTCGGCCCGAGGTGGAGGCCATCGTCTCCCAGGTCTCGCGGGTGCCGGCGGTGAGACAGGCCCTCCTGGAGATGCAGAGGCGACTGGCCCGCGGCGGCGGCATCGTCATGGCCGGTCGCGACATAGGCACCGTGGTCCTGCCTCATGCCGACCTGAAAATCTACCTGGACGCTTCGCCGGAGGAGCGCGCTCGCCGCCGGTACCTGGAGATGAGGCAGCAGGGGCGAGAGGTCGCCCTGGAGCAGGTGGCCCGCGAGCTGGCCCATCGCGATGAGACGGACTCGCGGCGGGAGGCGGCCCCCCTGCGCCCGGCCGAGGACGCCATCGTAGTCCAGACCGACGGCCTGACGCTGGCCCAGGTGGTTGCCAGGGTGATGGAGCTTGTGGAGGCGCGGCTTACCTGACTCGGTGGTGGCCCCCTGGTACTGGGCCAACACCCGCACCTGGGCCATCGCCCTGGTGCACTTGAACGTCCGCTTGCAGGTGGAGGGCGCCGAGAACATACCGCGTCGGGGCCCCCTCATCATCGCCAGCAACCACATCAGCCTGGCCGACCCGCCCATCATCACCGTCGTCGTGCCCCGCCGCATCGTCTGGATGGCCAAGAAGGAGCTGTTCGACATCCCCGGCATCGGGCTGGCCTTCCACCTCTTCGGCTGCCTGCCGGTGCGGCGTTTCGAGGCCGACCTGGCCGCCCTGCGCAGGGCGCGTCGCGCGCTGGAGAGCGGTCTGGCCCTGGGCATGTTCCCCGAAGGCACCCGCAGCGGGCGGCCGGGCATGAACCGGGCCTGGCCAGGGACGGCGCTATTGGCGCTGCAGACGGGCGCGCCTGTGTTGCCGGTGGGCATCATGGGCACTGAGCAAATACATCTGCCTCGGGACATCGTGGGCTTCCTGCGCCTGCGCCGCTACCCCGTCCGGGTGGTGGTGGGGCAGCCCTTCCGTCTTCCCGTGTCGGAGCGGCTCCGCAGCCAGGATGTGCAGGAGGGAACGGAGGCCATCATGGCCCGCATAGCGGCCCTGCTAGACCCGCCCTACCGGGGCGTATATGCTAGAGTTGTGGCAGAGGCGTCCGAGGGAAAGGAGTGACTATGGAGATCATCCTGGCCAGGGACATGGGGTTCTGCTGGGGCGTCCGCCGCGCCATCGAGATCATGGAGCGGGCGGCCCAGGAGAAGGGGGAGATCATCAGCCTCGGCCCCATAGTCCACAATCCCCTGGTCATGGCCAGGCTGGAGGAGAAGGGCGTCCGCCTGCTGCGAGACGGCCAGTTGCCCAAGGAGCAGCCTTTGGCCATAACTGCCCACGGCGCCGGGCCGGAGGTCTACGAGCGGGCGCGGGCGGAAGGGGTGGAGGTCATCGATACCACCTGCCCCATCGTCACCCGCTCCCAGCGCTGGGCCAAGAAGATGGCCGAACAGGGCTTCACGGTGGTGGTCTTCGGCGATGCCGAGCACCGCGAGGTCAAGGGGGTGCTGGCCTGGTCCCGGGGCAAGGGCATCGCCGTCACGGACGTGGACGAGGTGCCTCCAGACGTCTCCCGCATAGCTGTCATATCGCAGACCACCCAGAACCCCGACAAGTTCGCCGACTTCGTGGCCAGGCTGCTCAAGGAGCGGATGGACACCATCCACGAGCTGCGGCTGGTGAACACCCTCTGCAATGTGACCTCCACCCAGCAGGAGGCGGCGCGGGAGCTGGCCCGCGAGGCCGACGTGGTCATCGTCGTCGGTGGTCGCAGCAGCGCCAACACCCGCCACCTGGTAGAGGTGTGCCGCGAGGAGGGGGCTGAGACCTACCACATCGAGCGAGCGGACGAGCTCGACCCCTCCTGGCTCCAGGGCAAGGAGAAGGTGGGGATCACCGCCGGTGCCTCTACCCCCGACTGGGCGGTGGAGGAGGTGGTGGCCCGCATCCGACAGCTCTCTGGCCAACAGCTGACGTCCTAGGGGGCTGGCCACCGTCCAGGCGCCCCATGTGCGGCATCATTGGCTACGTAGGCGACAGGGAGGCGGCTCCCGTCCTCCTGGAGGGGCTGCGGCGCCTGGAATACCGCGGCTATGATTCGGCCGGCCTGGCCGTGCTGGAAGAGGACGGCTCCCTCTGCGTCCACAAACGGGCCGGCAAGCTGGACGAACTGGCCCGTGCCCTGCAGGGCGCCCCGCCCAGAGGCAACCTGGGCATCGGCCACACGCGCTGGGCCACCCACGGCCGCCCTACCGATGCCAATGCTCACCCGGTGGCCGACTGCAGCGGCCGCGTGCTGGTGGTCCACAACGGCATCATCGAGAACTATCGCACCCTCAAGGAGTGGCTGCAGGGCCGCGGCCATCGCTTCGCCACGGAGACCGACACCGAAGTCATAGCCCACCTGGTGGAGGAGGGGCTGGCCAACGGACAGGCTCTGCCCGAGGCCACCCGGGCCGCCGTCTCCCGACTGCAAGGGGCCAACGCCGTGCTGGTGGTGTCCAGTCAGTGGCCCCAGGGCCTCGTGGCAGCCAGGCTCGGCAACGCCGGCGGGGTGGTGGTGGGACTCGGCCAGGGCGAATGTCTGGTGGCCAGCGACCTCCCGGCCCTTCTGCCCTACACCCGACGCGTCATCTTCCTTTCCGGTGGCGAGATGGCCCAGGTGAGCAGGGACGGCGTCTGCATCTACACCCTGTCCGGCCAGCCCGTCTCCCGGCAGCCGGTGGAGGTGCCGTACGACCCCCTGTCGGTGGCCAAAGGGCCTTACAAGCACTTCATGCTCAAGGAGATGATGGAGCAGCCCGAGTGCGTCCTCGACACCCTGCGGGGACGGGTGGACTTCGAGTCCATGCGGGTGGAGCTGGAGGACGTGGACCTGCCCAGGGAGGTGCTGTCGCGGCTGCGGCGGGTGGTGCTGGTGGGCATGGGCACCAGCTATCACGCTGCCCTGGTCGGCCGCCACTATATGGAGACCATTGCGAGGCTGCCGGCCGAGGCCGAGAACGCCTCCGAGTTCCGCTATCGTGACCCTCTCGTAGGCCCCGACACCCTGGTGGTGGCTGTCACTCAGTCGGGCGAGACGGTGGACACCCTGGCAGCTATGGAGGAGGCCAGGAGCAAGGGCTGCACGCTGGCCGCCGTCTGCAACGTCATCGGCAGCCAGGCCAGCCGTCTGGCCGACTGTGTGGTCTACACCCGTTGCGGCCTGGAGGTGGGCGTCTGCAGCACCAAGACCTTCACCGCCTCCCTGGTGGTGCTCTACTTGCTGGCCTGCTACCTGGCCCAGGCGCGCGGCACGCAGCCGCCGGAGGTGCTGGCGGGACTGCTCTCGCCCCTGGCCCGGTTGCCCTACCTGCTGGGAGAGTTGACGGAGCGGGCCGAGGAGTACGAGAGGCTGGCCCACCTCTTCTATCGCTTCGGCAACTTCCTGTATCTGGGGAGGGGGATCCAGTACCCCATCGCCCTGGAGGGGGCCCTGAAGCTCAAAGAGGTCTCTTACATCCATGCCGAGGGATACCCGGCGGGAGAGATGAAGCATGGTCCTATCGCTCTCATCGACCAGGATATGCCGGTGGTGGCCATCGCCGTGCGCGACCACCTCTACGACAAAATGCGCAACAACCTCGAGCAGGTGAAGGCGCGGGAAGGGCGCCTCATCGTCCTGGCGAGCGAGGGCGACGAGGAGATGGCCCGACTGGCGGACCACGTCGTCGGGGTGCCCGAGGCGCCTCCCCTGCTGCTGCCGGTGCTGACGGCGGTGCCCCTGCAGTTCTTCGCCTATTACATAGCCCTGCGCCGCGGCTGCGACGTCGATCAGCCCCGCAACCTGGCCAAGACGGTCACCGTGGAGTGACGGCGGCCCCTGTAAGGCCTCTGTTACGGCCAGACGATATTCTGACCTCGCTTTTCGACTGGACGCGCCCTGTTATGGCCTTATAATAGGGGGCGGAGCGGGGCAGGCTGCAAAGCCCCGGCCCCAAACAGCAGAGGAGGAAAGCCCATGAAGGCCATCGTGTGGCTGGACGAGGTGGGCAAGGACGATGTCAAGTTAGCCGGCGGCAAAGGGGCCAACCTGGGCGAGCTGACCAAGGCCGGTATTCCTGTCCCGCCGGCCTTTATTGTTACCACCGACGCTTACTTTCAGTTCCTGCGAGGGGCCGGACTGGCCGAGCGCCTGCGGGAGATACTGGAGGGCCTCGACCCCGATGACCCCGCTGCGCTGCAACGCGCCTCTGCCCAGGCCAGGGAGCTGGTGCGTTCGGCGCCCATGCCCGCCGACCTGGCCGAAGCCATTCGCTCCGCCTACCGCAAGCTCGGCGGTGGGCCAGTGGCCGTCCGCAGCTCCGCCACTGCCGAAGACACGGCCGAGGCATCCTTCGCCGGCCAGCAGGCCACCTTTCTCAACGTCGAGGGGGAAGAGGCGGTAGTGAGGGCTGTCCAGGAGTGCTGGGCGTCCCTGTTCGAGGCCCGGGCCATCTTCTACCGTGCCCACCACGGATACGACCACCTGCAGGTGGGCATCGCTGTTCCCGTCCAGCGGATGGTCCAGTCCCGCCGCTCGGGCGTTATCTTCACCATCGAACCGGTGAGCGGGGAGGCCAATAAGATCGTAATCGAGGCCGCCTACGGCCTCGGCGAGGCAGTGGTGTCGGGGGCAGTGACCCCCGACACGTATGTTGTGGACAAGGCCACGCTGCGCATCCTCAGCAAGAGGGTGCATCCCCAGACGCAGATGCTGGTCCGCAACCCGGCTGCCCACGGCGGCGAGTTCAACGTCTGGGTCGAGGTGCCCCCCGACCAGCGAGAGGCCCCCAAGCTCGCCGACGATGAGATACGGCACCTGGCGGCCCTGGCCCGCCGGGTAGAGGAACACTACGGGTGCCCCCAGGACATCGAGTGGGCGGAGGAAGGCGGCCAGTTCTACTTGCTGCAGGCCCGCCCGGTGACCGTCCTGGTGGGTGCGGCCGAGGCGGCCGAGGAAGAGGAGGAGACAGCTCCCCTCCTGGCCGAGGGCAATGCTGGCAGCCCCGGGGTGGCCTGCGGCGTCGTGCGTGTGGCCCTCAAGCCCGAGGATGCCCTGGCCAAGGTCCAGGAAGGGGACGTGCTGGTCACCACCATGACCGCCCCTGACTGGGTGCCGGCCATGAAGCGGGCGGCCGCCATCATCACCGAACGGGGCGGGCGCACCTGTCATGCCGCCATCGTCAGCCGCGAGCTCGGCATTCCGCTGGTCATGGGGGTGGAAGACGCCACCCGCCGCTTCCGCGACGGCCAGTTGGTGACGGTGGACGGCACCAGCGGCCGCATATACGAGGGCCGGGCCGAGAAGCGGCTGGCCTGGTGGGCAGCGGAGCTCGACCGCCGTGCCCGCATCGGTCGCGTTTCTACTCGCACCAAGGTGTACGTGAACCTGGCCGAACCTGACCTGGCCGAGCGGGTGGCCCGTCGCCACGTGGACGGCGTCGGGTTGCTGCGGGCCGAGTTCATCATCGCCGAGCACATCGGTGTCCATCCCCGTCTCTGTCTCGAAGAGGGGAAGGCCGAGTGGTTCGTGGAGCGCCTGGCCGATGGCTTGCGCCAGTTCGCCCGCGCCTTCTACCCCCGCCCTGTCGTCTACCGCACCACCGACTTCAAGACCAACGAGTACCGGAACCTGAAAGGCGGCGAGCGCTACGAGCCGACGGAAGAGAACCCCATGATCGGCTACCGCGGCGCTTGCCGCTACATCCGCGAGCCGGAGGTCTTCAAGCTCGAGATCGAGGCCATCAAGAGGGTGCGCGAGGAGTACACCAACCTGTGGGTAATGATCCCCTTCGTCCGCACACCCGAGGAGCTGGCGGCCGTCAAGGAGTTGCTGGAGCGTGAGGGTCTCCGCCGCGGCCCCGACTTCAAGCTGTGGATGATGGCCGAGGTGCCGGCCAACGTGCTGCTGCTGGACCGCTTCCTGGACGTGGGCATCGACGGCATCAGCATCGGCTCCAACGACCTGACCCAGCTGGTGCTGGGAGTGGACAGGGACTCGGCCCTGCTGGCCAACGAGTTCGACGAGCGCAACGAGGCGGTGATGGAGGCCCTGCGCATCCTGGTGCAGGGTGCCCTGCGCCGGGGCGTCACCGTTTCCATCTGCGGCCAGGCCCCCAGCGACTTCCCCGAGCTGACCCGCCAGCTGGTGGAGTGGGGCATCACCTCCGTCTCCATCAATCCGGACGTCATAGACCGCACGCGGGAGATAATCGCGGCGGTAGAGGCGGAGCTGGAGGGGAAGCGGCAGGCGGCAGCGGCCGCCCTCTAGGGACCACCCCCGCGCTGTTACCGGTCGGACGCCGCGGGCGCCGCGGCAAGGGGAGCCTGCTTCTTGGAAATTTGTCCTCGGGCAGGCGCCCTCCCACTGATGTCGCTCGACATAACATTCCATGCCGGTTGTGTCGGGCGGGCGGGCCGGTGTATACTAATGCCCGACCTGGCGCATTCTGTATAAGGGCATAAATCCCTGACCGACTACATTTCCGGGAGAGTGGCCTATGAGGGTTTCGTGCCTGCAGGAGAACCTGGCTCGTGGCCTGGCGGTGGTGGGAAGGGCGGTGGCCACTCGCAGCACCCTCCCCCAGACGACCCATGTCCTGATACGGACCGATGCCGGTCGACTGCGCCTCGCCGCCACCAACCTGGAGATCGCCATCACATGTTGGGTGGGGGCGCAGGTGGACGAGGAAGGCGCAATTACCGTGCCGGCGCGGCTGTTCAGCGAGTTCATTAACTCCCTGCCCAACGAGCGCATCGACCTGACCATCGCCCCCAAGGCGCGACAGCTACACATCGCCTGTGGCCGCAATGAGGCCACCATCAGCGGCGCCGACCCCTCCGACTTCCCGCCCATACCGGAGGTAGCGCCCGGCCCGGCGGCTCGCATCGACCCGGCTGCCCTGCGCACGGCCATCGCCCAGGTGGAGTTCGCCGCCGCCACCGATGACACCCGTCCCGTCCTCACCGGCGTCCATACCCTGCTGGAGGACAGCGTGCTGACCCTGGCCGCTGCCGATGGCTTCCGTCTGGCGGTGCACAAGCTGCCGGTGGAGGAGGCGCCCTCGGAGCGTATCGAGGTCATTGTGCCGGCCCGCGCCATGAGGGAGCTGCACCGCTTGCTGGCCGACGAGGAGGACCAGCTCCTTTTCACCGTCAACGAGGCCCGGAGCCAGGCCCTGTTCCGCATGCGCAATGTGGAGATGGTGGCCCAGCTGATCCAGGGCACCTTCCCCAACTACGGTCAGCTCATCCCCCAAGAGCACCGCACCCGTGCTGTCCTGGACCTGAAAGAGTTCCTGCAGGAGACACGGCGGGCGGCCATCTTCGCCCGCGACGGGTCCAACATCGTCCGGTTGCAGATCGACCCTTCGGAGGGGACCACGGCGGGGCGACTGGTGGTGTGGGCGCGGGCAGAGGAGCTGGGCGAGCACCGGGGGGAGCTGGACGCCCTGGTGGAGGGCGAGCCGGCCAAGATCGCCTTCAATGCCAAGTACCTGCAGGACGTGCTGCAGGTGCTGGACTGCTCACAGGTGGCCCTAGAGACCACCAGCCCCACGAGCCCCGGGGTGTTCCGGCCGGTGGGGGCGGAGAACTACGTGCACGTGGTCATGCCCATGTTCGTCCAGTGGTAGCGCCGCGGCTGCCTATGTGGCGATGATGCCTATGACGGCTACAGCCACGACGTAGGCCAGGCTCAGGATCAGGCCCGCCCAGAGCACCCGGTCGCGCCAGCCTCCCACCTCCTAGCCTCCGTCTTCGCAGCCGGTCAGCGGGACGTATCGGGAGCTATCTGGCGCTCGAGGTCGTCCAGTCCACGCTCCAGCCGGTCCAGCTCCTCAGCGATCTGTGAACGGATGTCGTCGAAGCGGTCGTCGGTCGCCGCCCGCAGCTCATCTAACTGGCGCTGCAGTTCCTCGATTTCCGACTCGATGCGTCGTCGTGCGTCCTCGGACATCTGCCCTGTCTCCCGAGAAAGTTCGTCCCAACGCTGGCGTAGCTCGTCCAGGCGCTCTTCGATCTCGCGCTCGGCCTGCTGCCTGGTCACAGGGGTGGGCTGGCCGCGATCGCCATCGCCGCAGGCCCACATGGCCATTGCTCCCGAGACAGCGGCGATGAGCATGAAAAGAGCCTTCTGGGCAAAGGTCACAGATATCACCTCCGCGTGTGCCGTCCTCAGGACGGCCTCGCCTCGGCGGCAGAAAAGCTGCGGAGAGACATACGCCGAAGGCCAGCTGTCGCGCCTAGTCGCCGTGCTCCTTATTGGCCTCGGCGCAGTTGACGCAGCAGTAGATCTTCCCTTCCCGCTCCACCATCGTGCTGTGGTCAACGATGCGGCAGCCGCAATGGGCACAGTTGGCGTGAGGCATCTCCTCTCCTCCCCGTCGCTGCCCCTCCAGGTTTGCACCCCGCCACTTGCAGCGCCGTAAAGCCGTCCCCCGCCGAAGGTGTAAAAGGCGCAAAAAGGCGCCGGAGCGACCGTTAACGCGATTGCAAGCCTCCGACGCCTCGGCCTTGAGGCCATTGGAACGGCCCCCGGCACCAACATGGTGACGAGTCCACGAGGAGGGGGAAGGCATGACCAACGCTGTCGAGCTGATCCGTCAGGACCATCAGCGGGTGAGGGGGCTCTTCCAGCGGTTCGAGCAGGCGGTCACCAGCGCGCAACGCAAAGAGGTGGCCGAGCAGACGGTGCTGGCACTGGAGGTCCATGCCAAGCTGGAGGAGAACATCTTCTACCCCGCCGTGCGCGACGTGGGGGGCATGGACCTTACCATGAACGAGGCCGAGGAGGAGCACCACGCCGCCAAGCTGCTGGCCCTCGAGGTAGCACGAACGGACCCCACCAACCCCTACTTCGAAGCCAAATATCACGTCCTCAAGGAGATGGTGCTCCACCACATGAACGAGGAGGAGTCGGATATCCTGCCTCGCGCCGAGCAGTTGGGGGAGGGCCGCCTGGCCCAGATAGGGGCCGAGATGGAGCGCCGACGCCCCGAATACTTGGACGAGGCCCGCCGCATGCTCCGGGGCGACATCCTGGCCATGATCAAGGGCCTGATCGAGCGCACCCGCGAGGCGGGCGGCAGGCGCTAGGGCGGGGCGAGGACATGGTCAGCCTCGGCTACGCCCTGGCAGCGGAGGAGCACGACCCCAGGCAGCTGGTCCGCTACGCGAGGCTGGCTGAAGAGGCCGGCTTCTCCTTCGCCTTCGTCTCCGATCATTACCACCCCTGGCTGGACCAGCAGGGACACAGCCCCTTCGTGTGGGCGGTGCTGGGCGGCATCGCTCAGGCCACCGAGCGGCTGCGGGTGGGCACGGGCGTCACCTGCCCCATCATCCGTCTACATCCGGCCATCGTCGCCCAGGCAGCGGCCACGGCGGCGGTCATGCTGGAGGGGCGCTTCTGCCTGGGGGTTGGCACGGGCGAGAACCTGAACGAACACGTCACCGGCCAGCGCTGGCCGCGGCCCGGGGTGCGCCTGCAGATGCTGGCAGAGGCCGTCCGCATCATGCGCCTGCTGTGGCGTGGCGGCTACGTCAGCTACGAGGGTAAGTTCTTCACCGTGGACCGGGCCCGCATCTACACCCTGTCCGCGCAGCCACCGCCCGTGTTCATGGCCGCCGCCGGCCCCAGGAGTGCCGCCACCGCCGGCCGCATCGCCGATGGCCTCGTCTGCGTGTCGCCAGCGGGGGAGCTTTTGCAGCGCTTCCGCGCCGCCGGGGGCGAGGGGAAGCCGACCTTCGGTGAACTGACCGTCTGCTGGGCCGAGAGCGAGGGGGAGGCAAGCCGCACAGCCCGCCGCTGGTGGGCCAACGCCGCCCTCCGGGGCGACCTGCTACAGGAGCTTCCCACCCCTGCCCAGTTCGAGCACGCGGTGGCCCCCCTGCGCGAGGAGGACGTGGCCCAGGTCATCGTCTGCGGGCCCGACCCCGACCGCCACCTGCAGGCCATCGCCCGCTACGTGGAAGCCGGCTTCGACCATGTCTACGTCCACCAGGTGGGGCCAGTCCAGGAAGGATTCTTCGAGTTCTATCGGCGGCAGGTGTTGCCCTATCTGGACCGTCTGGCCCAGCGCTGATGCGCGCAGCCTCCCACAGAAGACCTCAGGAGGGGGAGCGTCGTCCCCGGCCGCCCTTATGCCCCGTAGATGAGCGTCCCCGCCGGGTGCGCCGGTCGGAGTCTCTCGCCTCCTCCTTGCGCACCCAGCGGTCTCCTTCCTTGCGGTATTCGCGCTTGAGGGCGGCGAAGGCGACCCGGTGTGCGATCTCCCCCTCGCCATAGGTCTCGACAGCGCTGTCGTGGGCCTTCTTCCATATCTCCTGGGCGCGGGCATCGGAGCGCAGGATGGTGCTGGGCATCTGCGGCTCCTCTCCCTTACCTTTCCCTCGAGGCACGGCCACCACCTCCGTTGTCCATCTCGGGACAAGGTAACCGTGGCCGCGAAGGGAAGGCATCAACGCCTCGATGGAGGCCATTGCAGGGAGGTATCAGCTTGACCGTCGCCCCGACCTGGCCAGGGCCGCTGCTCTCCATTAATTAATACCGCCTGTTATGGCGCTGTTACCGGCGGCCCTTTTGACCATTTATGCCGCCAGGGATGCGCGTGTCATAGCCTTCTCCAGGACGAGTCACCAGGGAGGTGGGGACATGGCAACGGTGGAGAAGGCCATCGAGGTAGAGGTGCCCATCAACGTCGCCTACAACCAGTGGACCCAGTTCGAGGAGTTCCCCCGCTTCATGGACGGGGTGGAGCAGGTGACCCAGCTCGACGACACCCGCATCCGCTGGGTTGCCAAGGTGGGCGGGCGACGCAAGGAGTGGACTGCCAAGATCGTGGAGCAGGTGCCAGACCAGATCATAGCCTGGCAGGCGGAAGAGGGCTCGGGAAACGCCGGCATCGTTCGCTTCCAGCCCCTGGGGCCGGAGCGGACCCTGGTGGACGTGCAGATGGAATACGAGCCCGAAGACTTCATGGAGGCCGTGGGGGACAGGCTGGGATTCATGGCCCGCCGCCTGGAGGCCGATCTGAAGCGCTTCAAGGAGTTCATCGAGGCTCGTCGCAGGGAGACGGGAGGCTGGCGAGGCTCCGTCCACGGCGGAGAGCCATACCCCTGAGGGGTCGCCATGGCGAAGATGCCCAGGGCATTGGCCCTGGGCATCTTGCCTTTCTGCCACGGCCGTGGCGTCAGTAGTGCCGGTGGCCGAACCAGCCCAGGCCCCCTACCAGGAAAGCCACCAGTATGCCCAGCCAGAACAGCGGATGGAGCAGGACGCCCAGGCCCCCGAACAGGGCTATGAGCAGGATCGCCAGGATTACGAGCAGCAGCATCGTGCACCTCCTGCTGTCAGTGTGCCCCGCCGATGGCAGAAGGGGCATAACAGGGGTGGTCTAAACGGTTGCGCGGGGCTTGCAATGGCTGGCAGCCAGGCTAGGAGGCCAGATATCCCCGCAGGAACTCCGTCAGCTCTTCAGGGGTGAACGGCTTGGGGAGGAAGCCATCGCCGCGGTGATCGGGAGGCTCGCCGTAGGCGCTCATGAGGAGCACGGGCATGTGGGCCAGCGACTGGTCCAGCTTCAACCGGCGGGCCAGCTCGATGCCGTTCATCCCGGGCAGCTCCACATCGGCCAGCAGAATGTCTGGTCTCTGCCGGGACACCATCTCCAGGGCCGTTTCGGCATCGGAGGCGACCATCACTTCGAAGCCCAGGTCCTGTAGCACCAGGGTCACCAGCCTCAGGATGGCCGGCTCGTCCTCCACAACGAGACAGACTATCTCGTCACGCTCCTCCAGGCCCCCAGGCGCTGCCTGTCTTCTCTGACTGGGACTGCCCAGCATCCATGCTACGAGAGGCTCTCGCGAAAGACAGGACGCGCTCGCGGCCGTTGGGGTTGCAAAAACGTAACAATCGACTGCCCCTAATCGAAATATAACCGTGGTCGCGTTGTGCCCTTTCCGGAGACTCTTTAAAATCGGCATGCGTGCACGTTGTGCGCCTACACCCCCTGCACTGGCCCCGCCAGCATCGGGGCTGTTCCCCTTTTGCTCGCAGCTCCATTCTTCAGCTAGCGACGGTTGACGGGAAGTGACTGAAGGAGTCGAAGCCAAGGCACCGTCCGGCAACGGCCGTTCGTCGCGGGGCCTGTTCCCCGGACGCGACGGCCGCAGCCGCAACCGGCAACTGGTGGAGTTGGCGCTGAGGGCCGGTCGCCTGGGCGCCTGGGACTGGGATGCCGACACGGGCGAGATGCGCTGGACCGAGATGCTGGAGGTGATGCATGGCCTCCGGCCCGGGGCCTTCCCCGGCACCTTCGATGCCTTCCTGGAGCATGTGCACCCCGAGGACCGCGAGACCGTGCGCGATGCCTTCCTGGCCGCCCTTGAGGGCGGTTCCCTGGACCTGGAGTACCGGATCGTCTGCCCCGATGGCAGCGTCCGCTGGCTGGAGTGCCACGGGAGGGTGTTGCGCGGCCGCAGGGGCCTGACCCGGCGCATGACCGGAGTCTGCGCCGATGTCACAGAACGGAAGCGCGAGGAGGAGTCACTCGCCCTGCTGGCGGAGGTGGGGGCTGTCCTGGCCGCGCCGCTGGACACCGAGAGGGCCCTCGCGTCGCTGGCCGAGCTGGTGGTGTCCCATCTGGCGGACTACTGTCACCTGTGCGTGCTGGACGACGAAGGCCGTCTGATGGCCTCCATGGCCAGGCACAGATGCGTCGAGGACGGGCAGGAACCCATCGAGGGCCTCTGCCCCCGGCACCTGCGTGCCAACCATCCGGTGGCGCGCGTCGCGCGCACGGGGCGCCCCCTGCTCTACGAGGCCATCGATGAAGGGACGCTGGCCCAGGTGCCCCGCAGCCAGCAGCGGCTGCTTAGGTCCCTGCTGGAGAACGGACTCACCTCCATCGCGGTCGTCCCTCTGGCAGCGGGCAGGCAGTCGCTGGGTGCGATGATAGTGGCCGGGGCGGCGCCGGAGCGATGCTACAGCGCCCGCGACCTGGCTCTGCTGCAGGAGTTGGGACGACGGGTAGGGCTGGCGCTGGAAAATGCTCGACTTTATGCACGGCTGCAGCAGTCGCTGGAAGCCAAGGATGAGTTCCTTGGCCTCATCTCGCACGAGCTGCGCACCCCCATCACGGCCATCTACGGGGGCGCACGGATGCTGCGCCTCCGCGGCGCCAGGCTGGACGCCGAGGCCAAGGACCACATCGTGGCCGACATAGAGCAGGAGTCGGAGCGGCTCTTCCGACTGCTGGAGGACTTGCTGGCCCTGGCCCGCCTGGAGCTGGGCCAGCGGGTGGAAGTGGAGCCGGTGCTGGCGGAACGCATCGCTGCCAGGGTCGTGGCGGCCTTTCGCGAGCGCCTCCAGCACCACTCGCTGGAGCTGAAGGTGGAGGGTGAGAGCAGGCCTGTGGCGGCGCAACCGCTCTACCTGCAACAGGTGCTCCGCAACCTGCTCCACAACGCCATCAAATACAGCCCGCCCGATAGCCCCATCGAGGTACGGGTGCTGCACCAGCCCGAGCAGGTCGAGATCCATGTCCTGGACCGGGGCCCGGGAGTGGCGGAAGAAGACCTGGAGCGCATATTCGAGCGCTTCTATCGTTCCCGGGCCACAGCGGGCAGGAGCAGAGGCGGGGGCATCGGGCTGACGGTGTGCAAAAGGCTGGTGGAGGCCCAGGGAGGCCAGATATGGGCGCAGCTGCGGGAGGGCGGGGGCCTCGACGTCGCCTTCAGCCTGCCCCTGTGGGAGGAGGACGAACCATGACCGCGCCACCGCTGGTGCTGGCCGTGGACGACGAGCCGGGCATACTGCGCCTGCTCAAGCAGGAGCTGACGGAGCAAGGACTGCGGGTCATCACTGCTCACAACGGGGAGGAGGCCCTGCGTCTGGCCGAAGAGCAACGGCCGGACCTGGTGCTTCTGGACGTGATGCTGCCCGACATGTCGGGCCTGGAGGTCATGCGCCGTCTCCGAGAGCGCAGCGACGCCCCCATCATCCTGCTGACGGCCAGGGACACCGACAGCGACAAGGTGCGCGGACTGGAGATGGGTGCCGACGACTACGTGGTGAAGCCCTTCAGTCCCGACGAGGTCGCGGCGCGCATTCGCGCTGTCCTCCGCCGGACATCCGGCGCTCGTCTCTCGGGGCGACGGCTGATGCTGGCCGGCGGCCTAGAGATAGACATGGACAGGCGTCTGGTGCTGCGACAGGGAGAGGTGGTTCCCCTGACTCGCACCGAGTGGTTGCTGCTGCAGCAGCTGGCCGCCCATGCAGGCCGGGTCCTCACCAACAGCGAGCTGCTGAGAAAGGTCTGGGGCCCCGAATACCGCGACGATGTGCAGTATCTGCGGGTGTGGGTCTCGCGCTTGCGTCGCAAGCTGGGGGACAACCCGGCCGAGCCTTCCATCATTCGGACTATGCCGGGGATCGGCTACATGCTGGAGGCTGAGTTCGTAGCCTACGACCGGCGCCCCGACTAGGGGACGCGGCGCTGCTGTCCTTCTCCCCCGCCCTGGCAGCGAGCGGTAGGTCAGCCCCGCCATCGCATCCCCCCGCACCTCCACGGGGCCCGCGTTCCCCACCGCCCGCTGCCGGGGCTGGGCTGCCCGCTCGCCTCAACGGGTCGGACAGCCCTCGGGCGTCACGCTTCACAGGGTAGGCAGCGGGGCATTGCAGACTCGTAAACGAGACCCTTTCGGCCGTTGCTATGCAGTAACCGTGGCCAGGGCTAGCGGGAGAACTGGGGCTGGCGGGCCTGGTCCGGGGAGGAGTGGGCCTGCGTCCAGTAGCGCGCGATGCCGTCGCGCAGTCCCCGCGCCACCACGTCCAGGGCGTCGGGGCGCTGAAGAAAAGACACGTCGCCCGGATTGGTCAGGAAGACCACCTCCACCAGGGCGCCCGCCCTCCAGAGCGCGCGGCGCGCCAGTTGGTCGTTGTGGCCGAGTATCCACAGGCGGCCGTAAGGCTTGTAGTTGTCGCTCTTGATCCCCCGGTCCACCACCTGGTAGCCAGTGGAGCGAATGGCAGCCACCAGCGAGTCCAGAAGGGCCTGGGCCAGCAACCGATTGTCGGCCATATGGGGGCCGGTGTCGGAGTAGTACACTTCGCTGCCGCGGACGGACGAGTCGGAGATGCCGTTGAAATGGATGGAGACCAGGATCTGGGCACCGAAGGCGTTGATGTAGTCTATCTTCGCCTGCGCCCGCTCCCACCCCTCCAGGCGACCGTTGCTGTTCTCGTCACGAGGCCGCGCCACCGGGGTACCCTCGGGCGTCCTGGTGACGCAGACAGCGAACCCCTCGGCCTCCAGCAGCGGCTTCAGTCGGTAGGCTACCTCGAGGGTCAGGACGTGCTCGTCGAAGATGACTCGGCCCGAGGCATCTCTGGCAGCAGCCCCCGGCGAGCTGGGGTCGTGGCCGGGATCGAGACAGATTCTCTTGTCGAGAAAGACAGCCGTGTGGTCAGCGTTCGCCGTCGCCGCGGCGACGGCCGGTGCCACTTCTTCGGCGGCCCCTTCTTCTGAAAAGTTTTGCTGCTCCTCGTCGTGGCTCGGGGGCAGGGCCGAGGGCTGGGGAAGGGGGTCGGCGGAGCTGCACGCCAGCACCAGGCTCATCCCCAGCAGGAGGCAGAGCAAGGCCGCGGTCTTCGGGCGCATGACGGCCCTATCATAGCAGGTTGATCCGTCGGCGGGCGTGGCAAATCATGCGCTCGCCCGGGAGGTGGCCCTGGAGGGGACGGAGAGGCGGTGCGTCCTGTCGGTGGACGGCCGGGGACCTCCGTTGCGCACCGACCTGCTGACGGTGGAGGAGCCGTGTGACGCTGGCAGGCTTCCTAGGGCCGGAGCGCTTCAACGTATACGCTGGCACCCAGCGACTGTCGCCTTGACTTTCGGCCCTAGCGCACCGACACGGGCAGGCGTTTGAGGCCGCGCAGGATGTAGTTAGGACCCCACTCGGGTTCGGAGCTGAGGGGGCGTATGTGGGGGAAACGGCGCGCCAGGGCGGCAAAGGCCGTCTGCGCCTCGGCTCGAGCGAGGGGTGCCCCCAGGCAGAAGTGGATGCCGTCGCCGAAGGCCAGGTGAGGGTTGGGCTCGCGGCCGATGTCCAGCCGATCGGGCTCGGGGAAGACCCCCGGGTCTCGGTTGGCAGCCCCGATCACGCACATGACGAGCTGGTAGGGCTGGATACGGTGCCCGTCTATCTCTATCTCCGCCAGGGCGACGCGGGTGGTGGCCTGGGCGGGGCTTTCGTATCGCAGGAGCTCCTCCACCGCCGGGCGCACCAGCTCCGGCTGCTGGCAGAGGCGCTCCCACTGGTCGGGATGGCGGAAGAGGGACAGCATGCCGTTACCGATGAGGTTAGTGGTGGTCTCGTTGCCGGCCACCAGCAGCAGGACCAGGGTGGCCAGCACCTCCTCCTCCGATAGGGCCTGCCCCTGTTCTTCGGCTGCCACCAGGCCGCTGATGAGGTCCTCGCGAGGCCGGCGGCGCCGCTCGGCCACCGCCTGGCGGAAGTATTCGGTCATCTCCAGGATGCTCTGACGGGCGCGCTCGGCCACATCGGGGGCGGTGAGGATGCCGAGGCTGGCAGCCACGTCATCGGACCAGCGCTTGAAGAGGTGCCTGTCCTCCGGCGGCACCCCTAGCATCTCGGCAATGACGATGACGGGCAGGGGGAAGGCCAGGTCGGCCACCAGGTCGAAATCCCCCTTCTGCTCCGCCTCGTCCAGCAGCTCGTCCACCAGGGCCTGGATGCGGGGGCGCAGGCTCTCGACGGCCCTGGCGGTGAAGGCCTTGCTCACCAGGCGGCGCAGGCGAGTGTGCTCGGGCGGATCGGCCCCCAGCATGGTGGTTACTTGCCCGACGGGGCCCATGCGTTGCATCTCCTGCTGGACCATCAGCTGGGCGAAGCGATTGCGCGCCAGACGACGGTTGGCCGAAAAACGGTCGTCGTTGAGGGCAGCCTCCACGTCGCGATAGCGGGTCAGGACCCAGGCGTCCAGCGCCTCGCTGAAGTGGACAGGCTCCTCCTCACGGTAGCGGCGGTAGTAGGGATAAGGATCGGCCACCACCTGGGGACGGAAGGGATTGAACGGCTCCAGCATCGCATCACCCCCGTGTGGCCAGCATTGTATAACTTAGCGGCTGACCAGGCAACACATGTCGGGCGTCAGTGAGGGGCACAGCAAAGCTGCCGGACGGCGTCGGGGGAACCGTCGCTGCCACATGCGTGTCCAGGCATGCGACCGGTCAGGCGCGCGCCTCCTCCGGCTCCAGGTAGAAGTCGTGGTCGAACAGGTCGTGGAGGCGACTCACCTCCTCCTGGCTCAGGGGAGGCGTGTCGGGGGCGGCTGCGAACTCCTCCAGCTCCCGTTCGCTGGTGATGTTGGGCAGCACCGAGGCAATGGCCGGCTCCGACAGGCAGAACTGGATGGCCGCCTGCGCTATGGTCCGACCTGTATCCGGGCCGTGGACGAAGCCGATCTTCTCCACCCGGCGCAGGGAGCGCTCCAGCCACTCCCTCTTGCGATGGCTGCGGTGGTCGCTCTCGGGGAAAGTCATGCCCGGGGTGTAGGTGCCGTCCAGGAGGCCCGAGGCATGGGGCACGCGGGCCAGCAGCCCTGTCTCGGTCTCGTGGGCCACGGGGAAGAAGCGGCGAGCAGGTTGCTGCTCCAGGATGCTGTAGATGATCTGCAGGCTGTGCACCCGCCGCTGGCGCATGGAGGCGATGCCCTCCTCCTCCCAGCCGATGTCGGGGCCCAGTGCTACCCCTATGTAGCGCACCTTTCCCTCCCGCTGGAGGTCCTCCAGGAGCTGGAACAGGTCGTCCCGCTCGATGGCCCACAGGCGCGGGTTATGGAGCTGGTAAAGGTCCACGTAGTCGGTGCGCAGGCGGCGCAGGCTCTCCTCCAGGGCGCGGCGTACGAAGGCGGGGGAGAAGTCCTGGGGCAGTTCTCTATGGCCGCTGCGCTCGCGGGCGTGATTGTAGAAGTCGTAGCCGAACTTGGTGGCGATGACTACGCGGTCACGAGGGACATCGGCCAGGGCCTCCGCCAGCATAGTCTCGCCCAGGCCGTTGCCGTAGACGTCGGCCGTGTCGTAGAAGTTGATGCCCAGGTCGAAGGCCTGGCGCAACAGGCGTCTGCCCAGATCGTGGTCGGTGACGCCCCACCACGTGGTGGCCACCGACCAGACGCCGAAGCCCACCTCCGACAGCATCAGCTCGGTCCTGCCCAGCCTGCGGTACTTCATCTCCGCTCCACCTCTCCTTACCAGTATAGGAGGAGCCGTGGGCCACTGCCAGGCGTAGAATGGTGAAAAAGGGAGCGAGGTAAGGAGCATGGCCCCGCGTTCTACCGTGGTCATCGTCGGAGCCAACCTGGCCGGAGGGCGGGCGGCTGAGGCCCTGCGCAAGGAGGGCTTCGACGGCCGCATCTTCCTGGTGGGTGAGGAGCCGCACCCGCCCTATGAGAGGCCGCCCCTCTCCAAGGAGTACCTGCGAGGGGAGATGCCCCGCGAGGAGCTGTTCGTCCAGCCCGAATCCTTCTGGGCCGAGCAGGAGATCGAGCTGCTCATGGGCGTGCGGGCGGTCTCCCTAGACCTGGCCCACAAGCGGGTGGAGCTGTCCAGCGGCGAGCGCCTATCCTTCGACAAGCTGTTGCTGGCCACGGGCGGGCGTGTGCGGAGGCTAGAGGTCCCCGGCGCCGACCTGGAGGGCATCCACTATCTGCGCACTGTGGACGACAGCGAGGCCCTGGCGAGGGAGCTGCGTCCCGGCCGCCGCCTGGCCATTGTGGGAGCCGGCTTCATAGGCTCGGAGGTGGCTGCCTCGGCCCGCGAGAAGGGGCTGGAAGTGACCATGATCGAGGTGCTGCCGCTACCCTTGCAGAAGGCCCTGGGGCCGGAGGTGGGCCGTATCTACGCCGACATCCACCGTCAGCACGGCGTGGAGCTGGTGCTGGGCGAAGGGGTAGAACGATTCGAGGGCGATTCGCGACTGCAGGCGGTCGTGACCTCTACCGGACGGCGCATCGAGTGCGACCTGGCCTTGGTGGGCGTGGGCATCGTCCCCGCCACGGAGCTGGCAGAGGCGGTGGGCCTGACGGTCGACAACGGTATCGTGGTGAACGAGTTCTGCCAGACCTCTCACCCGGACGTCTACGCCGCCGGTGACGTGGCCAACTTCTACAGCCCCGTCCTGGGACGCCGCCTGCGGGTCGAGCACTGGCACAATGCCCAGAACCAGGGCATGGCCGCGGCCCGAAGCATGCTGCGAGGCGAGCCTTATGCCGAGGTGCCCTGGTTCTGGTCCGACCAGTACGACCTGAACATGCAGTACGTAGGCTTCGCCGATGCCTGGGACAGGTTGGTCTTCCGCGGCGATGTGGAAGCGCGTCGCTTCACCGCCTTCTACCTGCGGCAGGGGCGGCTGGAGGCGGCCCTAGCCATCAACCGGCCGCGAGACATCCGCGCCGCGCGGGAGCTGATACAGGCGCGAGCTGTGCTGGACCCGGAGCGGCTGGCCGACGAGTCTCAGGACCTCCGTGCCCTTTTGCCCCAGGGCTAGCCCCGCGCGATACTGGATGCGGGGATGTCCCTGCATGGGCGAGGAAGCTGTCGTCATAGTCCAGGGCCTCCGCAAGCGCTACGGCGACATAGTGGCCGTGGACGGCGTCAGCTTCACCGTGGAGCGGGGCGAGACCTTCGGCATCGTCGGCCCCAACGGCGCTGGCAAGACCACCACCCTGGAGATCATCGAAGGGCTTCGGCAGCCCGACGACGGCCACGTTCGGGTGCTGGGCCTGGATCCCCAACGCCAGGCAGCCGAGGTCAAGCAGCGCATCGGTGTCCAGCTCCAGGCCTCTGCCTACTTCGACTTTCTCACCCTCAGGGAGATCCTCGACCTGTTCGGCAGCTTTTACCGCCGTCGTCTGCCCTCCCTGGCGCTGCTGGAGATGGTGGGCCTGCAGGAGCGGTCCGGCGCGCTGCTGAAGCAGCTCTCGGGTGGACAGCAGCAGCGCTTTTCGCTGGCGGCGGCCCTGGTCAACGATCCCGAGGTGGTCTTTCTCGACGAGCCCACCACCGGCCTGGACCCCCAGGCGAGGCGCTCTCTGTGGGAGCTGGTGCGAGGGATGCGCTCCCAGGGCCGCACTGTCATCCTGACCACCCATTACATGGAGGAGGCGCAGGCACTGTGCGACAGGGTGGCCATTATGGACGCGGGGCGTATCGTTGCCCTGGACAGCCCCGATGCGCTGGTCTCGCGCCTGGAGGCCCCCTTCCACATCCGACTGCACCTGGACGGGCCGGTGGACCCCCGTGTCCTGGCTGTGGCGGGGGTAGCTGAGGTCACCTGCCTCGGCAACGGGCAGGACGGCGTCTATCGCCTCCAGGTCAGGAGCGTGGCCGAATCGCTGCCCATGGTGCTGGCCCGGTTGCAGGAGCTGGAAGTGGGATTGGTGGATTTGGCTGTGGAGAGGGCCACCCTGGAGGACGTCTTCCTGGCCCTGACGGGCAAAGAGCTGAGGGACTGATGCTGCTGAACCTGGTCATCGCCAACCTGAAGATCATCTTCCGCGACCGGGTCAGCCTGTTCTGGGCGCTGGCCTTCCCGGTGATGTTCATGGGCGTCTTCGCCCTCTTCAACCTGGACCGGCCACCTCAGGTGGACCTGGCGGTGGTGGAGGAGGCGCCTGGCCCCCTCGGTCAGACTCTGCGCCAGGCCCTGGACAGAATGGAGCTGTTCGAGACGAAGGACGAGTCCAGCGAGACAGCGGCCCTGCGCAAGCTGCGAAACGGCGATTATGACGTGGTGCTGGTGCTGGGGAGCGACGGTGGGACGGCGCGGGCCTACTACAATCTGGCCAACGTGCAGCTGAACGAGATGGCGCTGAGCGCCCTGGAGCGGTTCTTCGACGAGTTCAACCTGCAGGCGGCCGGCGTGCAGCCGACGGTACGGCTGGAGCAGCAGGCCGTCTCCGGGAGGGACATCGGCTACATGGACTTTCTCGTCCCCGGAATTCTGGGGATGGGGCTGATGCAGTATGCCATCATCGGCATGGCCACGGTCCTGGTAGGATACCGGGCCAAGCGCATCCTGCGCCGCATCCAGACCACTCCGCTGCCCGTCTCTCGTTTCGTGCTGGCGCAGGTGACCGCTTTCCTCGTCCTGTCGCTGCTGCAGACGGCGGTCATCCTGGGAGTGGGTCGCCTGGTGGGCGCCGACCTGCCGGGGACGTTTTACTGGGCCTTCCCGCTAGCACTCCTGGGCAACTTCGTCTTCCTGAACATGGGCATCGTGGTGGCGTCCTTTACCAGCACCGAGCCGGCCGCAGCGGGCATGGGCAATGCCATCGGTCTGCCCCTCATGTTCCTGTCGGGGGTCTTTTTCCCCACTGATCAGCTGCCTCCCTTCCTGGCCAAGGTGGTGTCTTATCTGCCGCTGGCCCCCTTGCTGGAGGCGTTGCGGGCGGTGCTGCTTCATGGCGAGCCGGTGCTGGAGGCCTGGCGGGACATCCTGCTGGTGGGGGCCTGGGCGGTGGCGAGCCTGGCCCTGGCCGTCCGGGCCTTTCGGCTGGAATAGCGAGCGGCAGGCCAGAGGTGGTTGACACCTCAAGGCTGTTGGGCTAGTATCTTGACGCCAAGTCAAAGGAAACGGGGGAATAGGGGATATGAAGATATCGATGTTCCATTTGATGCCCCATCGAGAACTTCCGGAGGATTTTGAGAAGCGCTATCACTCGGTGTGGGTGGACCCGCCCTGGTGGGAGCTGGCCGTTCCCGAGAGGATCGGCCAGTTCTATAACTGGACGCTGGACGAGCTGACCTATGCTGCCAAGATGGGGCTGGACGGCATCTGCACCAACGAGCACCACCAGAACGCGTACGGCTTCATGCCCAGCCCCAACCTGATGGGGGCAGCCCTGGCCAAGGCTACCAACGGCCTGGACGTGGCCATCGTGCAGATGGGCTCGACCCTGCCCTCCACCAACCCGCCCATCCGGGTGGCCGAAGAGTATGCCATGCTGGACTGCATCAGCGGCGGACGCCTGGTGGCGGGGATGCCCCTCGGTTCCCCCATGGACGTCAACTATTGTTACGGCATCCCGCCGATGGAGCAGCGGGAGCGCTACCGCGAGGCCCACGACCTCATCGTGAAGGCCTGGACCAGCCGCGAGATATTCGCCTGGAACGGCAAGTACTACCAGCTGCCCATGGTCAACATCTGGCCGCGCCCCATCCAGCAGCCCCATCCGCCCATCTGGGTGCCCGGGGTGGGCAGCATAACGACCTGGGACTTCGCCATCGACCATGACTACTGCTACTGCAACCTGGGCTACTACGGGGCCGTCGCCGCCCAGGCCATGGTGGATGGCTACTGGCACCGGGTGCAGGAGAAGGGCAAGGACATGAACCCCTACCGCCTCGGCTTCCTGCAGCTGGTGGCCGTTTCCGAGACGGACGCCCGTGCCGAACAGGACTATGCCAAGCACGTGGAGTACTTTTACACCAAGTGCCTCCACTTCGCTCCCGAATTCCTGTTCCCGCCTGGTCATTATGACTGGGAGAGCCTCCTGGCCATGGTCAAGAGGGGCGCCTACGGCGTGTCGCGCAGCCTGGCCGGTGCCAGCTTCCGCGAGATCGTGGAGTCGGGGGCCGTCATAGCCGGCGGGCCGGAGACCGTGCGCGACCGTTTGCGGGAGGTCATCAAGCGGCTGCGGGTGGGGAACCTGATGGTGCTGTTGCACATCGGCTCCATGCCCCACGAGCTGACGCTCAAGAACATCGACCTGTTCGCTCGTGAGGTGATGCCCCACCTGCGGGACATCTGGGACGACGAGGGCTGGGAGAACCACTGGTGGCCCGAGCGGCTGCGGGCGCCCCGCGAGGCTCAGCCGGCGGGCCAGTAAACTGCTTCCCTGCGTCCCACCATCACACCCAGGAGAGGAGCGATGGCAGGAAATGTGGCTAGCGGCCCGCGCGGCACCATGCTGGAGGTTTGGCAGGGCCGGGTCAAGGTCAGCGTGAAGACGGCCGGGGACGGGCCGCCGCTGGTGTACTTTCACGCCGCCGCTGGCCTGCGCTGGGACGACTTCTTGGACGGCCTGGCCCGCCACTTTACCGTACATGCGCCGGAGCTGCCTGGCACCGGCGACAGCGACCCTCACGACATCTACCAGGTGGACAGCCTCTGGGACCTGGTGCTGATCATGGGGGACGTGCTGGACGCCCTGGGCCTGCGCGACGTCCCCCTGGTGGGCCACTCCTTCGGCGCCATGCTGGCGGCCGAGGTGGCTGCCCACTGGCCGGAGCGCTTCAGCAGGCTGGTGCTCATCTCGCCCATCGGGCTGTGGCGGCAAGAGCGTCCCGTCACCAACTGGATGTCCGTCCCCATCCAGGACCTGCCGCGGCTCATGTTCCGGGACCTCTCTGCTCCTGCAGTGCAGAGGCTGCTGGCCCTGCCGCAGGACCAGGAAGAGATGCAGATGGCCCAGGCCAAGCTGGTATGGGCGCTGGGCTGTTCCGGCAAGTTCGTGTGGCCCATTCCGGATAAGGGCCTGAAGAAGAGGCTGCACCGCGTGCGCGTGCCCACCCTGCTGGTATGGGGCCGGGAGGATGCCGTGGTGCCGGCCGAGTATGCCCAGGACTTCGCCGCTTACATCCAGGGTGCCCGCACCCTGGTGGTGGATGGCGCCGGCCACGTGCCCCAGCTGGAGAAGCTGGACCAGGTGCTGCCGGCCGTCCTGGAGTTCCTGCGCGGCTAGCAGAGCCGGGGAGGTAGGTTATGGCTCTCGACCCGGGCGCAGCAGCCCTGCTGCAGCAGATGGCGCAGGCGGGGGTGCCGCCCTTCAACCAGATGACTGTCCAGCAGGCTCGCCAGTCCATGACGGGGCTGGCGGGTACGGCACCTAAGTATCCCGTCGCCAAGGTGGAGGACCGCACCATCCCTGGGCCGGCCGGCCAGATCCCGGTGCGCATCTACTGGCCTATCAGCGGCCAGAAGGTAGGGCTGGTGGTCTACTACCACGGAGGCGGCTGGGTCATCTGCGACCTGGAGACCCACGACGGTACCTGCCGCCAGCTGGCCAACGCCTCCGACTGCATCGTCATGTCGGTGGACTACCGCCTGGCGCCGGAGCACAAGTTCCCGGCAGCGGTGGAGGACTGTTACGCTGCGGCCGCCTGGGCGGCGGAGAACGCCGCCACCTTCGGCGTCGACCCGTCGCGCCTGGTAGTGGCCGGCGACAGCGCCGGCGGGAACCTGGCGGCGGTGGTGGCCCTGCTCGCCAAGGAGCGGGGCGGGCCGAGGCTGGCCCATCAGGTTCTCATCTACCCGGTGACGGACTACAGCTTTGACCGGCCGTCGTACCGCGAGAACGCCGAGGGCTACCTGCTGACCCGTGACGCCATGGAGTGGTTCTGGCGCCACTATCTCAACAGCGATGCTGATGGCCAGAACCCCCTGGCTTCCCCCCTGCGGGCGCCCGATCTGAGGGGGCTGCCATCGGCCACCATCATCACGGCGGAGTACGACCCGCTGCGAGACGAGGGGGAAGCCTACGCCCAGCGGCTGATGGAGGCCGGGGTGCCTACCACCTGTGTGCGCTACCTGGGCCAGATCCACGGCTTCGTGACCCTGGAGCACGTGCTGCCGGCTGGCAGGCAGGCCCTCCTGGCCCTGGGGGCGACCATAAAGGGCGTCCTGACCGGCGCCCTGGGGGGACAGCCGGCGGCGGCCTAGCGCGCCCCCGCGGCTAGGCGGCGGCGAACTCCCTCGCCAGGGACGCCAGCTGGTCCAGGTAAGGCAGCGTCTCGTCGGCCGGGGCGGGACGCAGCCAGAAGATACAGCGCTCCACCCCCAGCCTTGCGCACTCCTCCAGGGCCTCGGGTCGGGGAGGGACGCCCAGCACCGTGACCGGTATGGGGCCTCGGCCCCTCTCGGCAGCCAGCTGCTGCAGCTCGCGGATGCGGGCCCCCAGGTCGTGCTCGCGGGCGTAGATGGGCATCCAGCCGTCGCCGTATTCGACGGCCCGCTCCAGCACCCGACGGCCATGGCCGCCCACGTAGACGGGCGGATGGGGCTTCTGCACCGGCTTCGGCCACGACCAGAGCGGCTCGAAGTCGACGAAGCGACCGTGGAACTGGGCCTCGTCCTGTGTCCAGATAGCCTTCATGGCCAGCACCGACTCCCGCATCACCTGCCAGCGGGTGGACGGGTCCACTCCGTGGTGCTGCATCTCTTCCTCGTTCCAGCCGGCGCCGATGCCGAATATGAAGCGTCCCCCGGAAATGTGGTCCAGGCTGGCCACCTGCTTGGCCAGGGTGATGGGATGGTGCTGGGGCACCAGACAGATGGCTGTGCCCACCCTCAGCCTGCTGGTGACGGCGGCGGCGCTGGCCAGCGCCACGAAGGGGTCCAGCAGGTGGTAGTACTCCTGCGGCAGCTCGGCGCCCCCCGGCCAGGGTGAACGGCGGCTGGTGGGAATGTGGGTGTGTTCCGGCACGAACAGGGACTCGAAGCCCCGCTCCTCCGCTGCCCGGGCCAGCTCGATGGGCGACATCGAGTAGTCGGTGGTGAACATGAACACGCCGAACTTCATGGCGGTCCCTCCCTGGAAAGCTCTGGCAGCATTCTAGCCCCTCGAAGGCTTCGCTGCCAGCGCCCGGACGGGGAACGCTAGCGCTTGGAAAAGGTCTCGAACAGGTTGATGGCTGCCGGCCCGAGGATGACCATCATCATGGCCGGGAAGATGAGGAACACCAGCGGGAAGACCATCTTCACCGGCGCCTGTTGGGCAGCCAGCTCCGCCTGCTGACGACGCTTCATCCGCTGGAAGTCGGACTGGGTCTTGAGCGTCTGAGCGATGCCCACCCCCAACTGCTCGGCCTGGACGATGGCCAGCACGAAGGTGCGCAGGTCGTCCACGCCCGTCCGCTCGCCCAGGTCCATCAGCGCCTCGTGGCGGTCGCGGCCCATAGCGATCTCACGCAGGGTGCGGGAGATCTCGTCGCTGAGGGGGCCCTTGAGCTTATCGGCCACCCTAGCCAGGGCGGCCTCCAGTCCCAGCCCTGCCTCCACGCTCACGGCGATGAGGTCCAGGGTGTCGGGCATGGCCCGCAGGATGCGCCGCTGCCGCTGTCGGGTCATGCTGCGGAGCCAGAAGATGGGCGCGCAGAACCCTGCCAGCGACATGACGAGGCTGCCCATGATAGCCAGGCCCAGGGGCAGCTTGAGGGCCATCGCCAGGCCACCCACCAGCACCGGCGGCAGGAAGATGCATACCACCCAGATGGTGAGGAAGGCAGGGGCCGATATCCTCGCCCCTGCCAGCACCAGCGACTTCTCCACGTCGGCGGTGACGTTGGCCGGCATCAGGCGGGAAATGCTGCGCTCGGCCCAGCGCAGCATTGGCTGCAGCACCCTTTCGCCGAGGCCGGGCAGCCTGTCCCTGTCCTTATCGGCGCGGCGCTGGGGACGGTAGCCCTGCACGCGGCTGAGCAGGTCGCGGCGCCCGTTGCCCAGCAACACCAGAGTCAGCAGCGCGACGAACAGGCCGGTGGTCAGAGAGGCCAGAGCGAGCACTCCTCACACCTCGATGGACAGGATGCGTCGCAGGATGTACAGCCCCATCAGTTCCATGCAGAGGCCTGTCCCCAGCATGGCCAGCCCCGCCGGCCGGGTGAAAAGCAGCCCCACGTAGTCCGGGTTCAGCAGCATCAGGACGCCGCCCAGGAAGAAGGGCAGGGCACCGATGACCATGGCCGACATGCGCTGCTGACCGGTGAGGGCCTTGATCTCGCCCCGCAGGCGGACCCGCTCCCTCATGGTCCGCTCCACCATGGTCAGCAGCTCGGCCAGGTTGCCGCCCACCTGTCGCTGCAGCACCAGGGCCGTCACCACCAGGTCCAGGTCGGCGCTGCCCACGCGACGGCTGAGGGCGCCGAGGGCATCCTCGAAGTCGGCCCCCAGCTGCAATTCTTGGATGGTCAGGCCCAGTTCCCAGCTCAGGGGTTGGCCTACTCGGCGGGCCACGAAGTCTAGGGCCTGCAGGAAGCCGTATCCGGCCCGCAGGCCGCTGGCCAGCAGCGGCAGCGCCTCCAGCAACTGGGCCTCGATCTTGGCCTGCCGCTTGCGCCGCTGGGACTGCACGAGGAAACGCGGCAACTGGAACCCCAGGATGAATGCCAGGGGCAGCACGAAGATGGGCATCCCCAGCATGAGCGGCAACAGGGCCAACACCGCCCCCAGCACGCAGCGCAGCAGCACGTATTCGACAGGCCGGAGGGATATGCCCGCCTGCTCCAGCTCGCGGGCCATGGCCGAGTCTGGCCCCCACCAGCCCATGAGGCCGCTGTTGCGGCGGGCCTTCAGCACCGGCTGTCGGCGTCGCTGACGGGCCTTGGCCTGTTCCGGGGCAGCCTCCTGTAGGCGGATAACCCTCTGCTCCAGGGAGCCAGGGGCGGCCAGCGCCCCCGTTAGGCCCAGAGCCCCACAGAAGACCGTGAGGCCGCCCAGGAGGGCTGCCAGCGCTTCCAGCATCTCACCACACTCCCGAGACGAACAGCTCGTTGGGCAGCTCGATGCCTGCCAGGCGGAACTTGTCCACGAAGCTGGGGCGGATTCCGGTGGGCGCTATCTCGCCGATGACGCGTCCCTCGCCGTCCACCCCGCGCTGCACGAAACGGAAGATGTCCTGCAGGGTGATGACGTTCCCTTCCAGCCCCAGCACCTCGGTGACATGGGTGATGCGGCGCACACCGTCCACGAAGCGGGCCACCTGGATGATCATGTCCAGGGCCGAGGCGATCTGCTCGCGGATGGCCCGCTCGGGCAGGTCCACGGCCATCAGCACCATGTTCTCCAGGCGGTGGAGGGCATCGCGGGGGGAGTTGGCGTGGACCGTGGAGAGGGAGCCCTCGTGGCCGGTGTTCATGGCGTTGAGCATGTCGAAGGCCTCCGGCCCCCGGACCTCGCCGATGATGATGCGGTCGGGGCGCATGCGCAGGGCGTTGCGCAGCAGGTCGCGCTGGGTCACCTCGCCACGGCCCTCGATGCTGGGAGGCCGTGCCTCCAGGCTCACCACGTGGGGCTGCTGCAGCCGCAACTCGATGGGGTCCTCTATGGTGATGATCCGCTCGCTGGCCGGTATGTAGGCCGAGAGGGCGTTGAGCAGGGTCGTCTTGCCGGTGCCGGTGCCGCCCGAGACCAGGATGTTTATGCGGGCCTGGACACAGGCGGCCAGGAAGCGGGCCAGCTCCGGACTGAGGGTCCCCGCGCGCACCAGGTCTTCCATCGTCATCTTGTCGCTGCGGAAGCGACGAATGGTCACTACCGGGCTGCGGGGCGCCAGCGGCGGGATGATGACGTTGACCCGGGAGCCGTCCGGCAGCCGGGCGTCCACCATGGGCGACGACTCGTCCACCCGCCGCCCCAGAGGCGTCAGGATGCGACGCACCACCCGCATGATGTGTTCGTGGTCGCGAAAGCGGACGTCGCTGCGATAGATGATCCCCTCCCGTTCGTAGTAGATCTCGTCCGGAGCGTTGACCATCACCTCGGAGATGCTGGAGTCGCGCATGAGTTGCTCCAGAGGCCCTAGCCCCAGCATCTCGTCCTTGAGACGGGTGATGACGGCGTCGCGGGCGGCGCCGACGATGTGGGGGAACTCCCTGTCCAGGACCGTGACGGCTGCCTCCTCCACGGCCTTTTCGGCCTCGTTGGGGGGCATGCGGGCCAGGCGGGCCATGTCCAGTTCGTCGAGGAGGCGTCGGTGCAGCTCCAGGGCCACGTCCTCGTAGACATGGGTGGGGCTGGTGTGGCCGCCCGTGCGGGGTGGCCGCGGAGGGGTTGTCTCAGGCGTCCGCCGCGGGAGCTTCGCCTCCCACCAGCTCATGGCATCCTCACCTGACGGCGGCCTTCACTCGTCGGCTGGGGACCAGACGCGAAAGGAGACCGCCGCCGGCGGATGGGGCCTGGCCGGCCAGGAAGTGGGCCAGTTGGAGCAGGGCCCTGGCGGCCCGCGAGCGGGGGCGGTCCATCACCAGGGGCCTCCCCTCCTGGATGGCCTTGGCCATCGCCCGGTCGAAGGGGATCTGCCAGCGCGGCACGTCGCCCAGGACGCGCTTGACCTCCGCCGGCGATACCCGGGTGGCCGGGCTGGGGTGGTTCAGCACTACCTGTATTCGCTCCTCTGGGTATGACCAGGAGCGCAGGATCTCCAGGGCCATGAAGGCGTCCTTTATGGAAGGGACATCGGGAGTGGTCACCAGCAGGGCCACGGTGGACACCTCCAGCGCCTGCGAGAGGAGGTCGTTGTAGCCTCCCGGGGTGTCCACCAGCACGAAGTCATAGGAGCGGGCCAGGGCGTGGAGGGCGCTCCCCACGTGGTCGGGCGTGAGGGTATACCACTCCCCCTTCCAGCGGGGGGCCGGCAGCACGTCCACCCCCGAGGAGTGGCGGGACATGTATTGACGCACCGTGTCCAGGCCCACCGGCCCGGCATGAGTGCCCAGGTCGACGATGCTGTGCTCCACCGGCAGGTCGAAGAAGGTGGCCACGTCCCCGAAGCGCAGGTCCAGGTCCACTATCGCCACGGGCAACTTCACGTGGGTGGCCAGGGCAACGGCCAGATTGGTCGCCAGAGTGGTCTTGCCGACTCCTCCCTTGGGGCCGAAGACGGTCACCACCGAGCCGAAGGGCACCATCGGCCGCTCGCCCACCTCCGGCGGCAGGACGCGCGGCGATTCCTCCAGCAGCCGCCGCACCGACTCGATGGCAGCGGCCATCTTCTCCTGCTTCACCGGCTGCACCAGGTAGTCGCGGGCGCCCAGTTGCATGGCCCGCCGCACGACCTCGTGGGCGGATATGCGGGAGTAGATGATGATGCCCGAGGCCGGAAGAAGCCGGGTCACTGCCTCCAGGGTCTGGAAGGCGCGGCCCACAGGCTCCGTCAGGTTCATGAGGACGACGTCGGGGTGAGTCTCCTGACAGAGGCTGAAGGCCTCGGTCCCGTAGGCGGCGCAGCCCAGGACGGCGAAGCCACCCAGGGCCAGCATCCGTCGTACCTCTTCGCGGCTCTGGGGATCGGGGTCGATGACGATTATCTGTATGTTGCGGGCCATGACTCTGCACCTCTCATTCCGGCATGAGGGCGGCCTCACTGCTGCGTCAACTGCAGGATGGCGGCTATCTCCGGCGGCAGCACGGTCCCCGGCGGCAGGACCCGGGCGTTGGTGCGGTTGGTGTCGCTGAAGGAGCGCAGGGCCACCCTCAGGGAGCCCTTTTCGCTGGCCAGGGACAGGGCCAAGGCCTCCTCGGGGCTTACGGCCAGGGTCATGGTCCTGGCGCCGGGGTCGGGGCTGGCGTTGCGCAGGTTCACCCGCTCGTTGGGCGGCAGGTCGGCGGAGCTCGGGGGCAGATCGGTGATGCGCTGGCCGATGGCCAGCACCTGCACGTTCTGGACCACCACCACCGATACGGCGCGGCGACTCCCCCCTTCGTCCAGCTCGAACACGCCGATGACGTCCACGAAGTCGCCAGGCAGCACCAGGCCACCGACGGCGGTGTCCTCGCTGGCCTTGATGGCCAGCGCGCGCTTGCCGGGCGGCACCTGGACTGCCAGGGGCGGGTTGCGTGTGGTCTCCGCGCTCAGGGAGGTCTCTACCAGGCTGTCGGCCGTCACCTGCTCCTTGGCCGCGATGGGGAACCGGGCCACCTTTCCCACCACGTCCTGGACGTTGGCGAAGGCCCTGGCGCTGACCAGGTCCCTGGGCACCGCTCGCACCTCCACCATGTCGGCGGTGATGCGGGTGCGGGCCGGGATGTCCACGGCCGCTATCACTGCCGGCACGGTGGGGACAGCCGTGGCGCCGCCTTCGCCCTCGCCACCGCTGGCGTTGCTGAGGACGACGAAAATGAGGAGGGCGCTCAGGAGGCCCAGCAGCGCTGCCAGGGGCAGGGCGAGCCGCTGTCCTCCTCTGCCCAGGGCCTGCATGCCCAGCATCGGTCGTTACCTCCCTTCCTTCACTGCACCAGGCGGACCACTTTCAGCCCCGACCGCGAATCGTAGTCGCCATAGAGCATCTGGTCGTCGGGCGACATGAGGGCCTGCACGAACCTGACCCGCACGTCGCACTCGTTGCCGCTGGGACAGGTGAACTCCTCCAGGAAGGCCAGGGCGAAGCCGATGACGGTCACCTGGCCGCGGCCCGGGTCGTCGTTGTCGGAGATGACCGGTATCAGCACCACCCGTTTGCTGCCCGAGCCGGTGGGCGACCAGGGGTTGCAGGCATCGCTGCTGAAGCGCCACAAACCCGGCTCCACCTGCTGGAAGACCTCGGCGAAGGTGTCGCACGCGCTGCTGGTGTTGCTCAGTCGGTAGGTCATGCCGTCGCGGGTGGCGCCGACCATGTTGCCCGTCTCCACCTCGTAGGTGCGATAGAGCTCGAGGGTGACGCCGTTCTTGATGTTCTGCTCGTACTGGCTGGACCCCCGCTTGATGATGGACAGGGCGCCATAATCGCCCTGGGAGCCGCTGCCGGCGCTGTACTTGACCGTCACCGACTCGCCGGGCTGGGCGCGCTGGCGGGCCGACTCCCGCAGCGCCCAGGGCATCACGTTGTCGGAACGGACGGGGGACTGCACGGCAGCCGTGGCGCGGGCAGTGACGCTGAGGACATCGAAGCCCAGCACCCGCCCCAGAAAGAAGGGGGCACGCGGGTGGCTGATGCGGACCTCCAGAGAGGTCCCGTCGACCACTCGCACCGGCTGCAGGACCCAGCCGCGGGGGCCGACGCCGTTGCGCTGGGCGTATTCGGTGGCCGCGGCCACGGCGGCAGCGGGGTCTTCGGGCAGCTCCTGTGCGCCAGCCAGGGCGGCGGCATCGGCCACATGCTGCAGGTCCTCTCGCTGCCAGACGAAATAGCCGACGTCCACGGCCACGGCGCCGAAGCCCATCAGGCCCACCAGCGCCAGGGCCACCAGGACGATGACGTTGCCCCGTTGCCCGTCCCGGCCCATGCCCTCACTCCAGCCGCATGACGGTGGTGGACGAGCAGTTGAGGTCGGCGATGCCCGAGAGGCCGGGCACGAAGAAGTTGTAACGGCAGCTGAGCCTCACCTCCACTGGCCTCCCGGGTGCCTTCCCCTCGGGGAATACCACCGCTGGCGTGCCGAGGGAGGCGTTGATGACGGTGTCGGTGAGGCTCATGACCTTCTGCCGCACCTGCTGTTCGACATCGGCCTCCGACCACTTGACGGCGGCCAGTCGGGCTCCCTCCCGCACCGCGTTGGACACCTGGATGCGGGCGCTCAGGCCCAGGCCGAAGTCGATGATGCCGAAGAGCAGGAGGGCCAGCAGGGGGAGGGCCAGGGCCAGCTCCACGAGGGCCTGGCCCCGCCCCCCTGCTTGGCTGCGCGCCATCGCCTTCGCCCCCTCTCGTAGGCAGATTGGCTGTCCCGAATGGGGGCTAGGAAAGACGACTCATCTTGCCTACGACCCCGGCAACGCGTCCGCAAGCCTCTGCTGGATCTCCTCGAAAACGTCCGTGAGAAGCCCACCCACTATCACCAGGGCGCCAATCGCCGCTATGGCGATGAGGGCCAGGATCAGGCCGTACTCGGTCAGGGCCTGGCCCTCCTCTTCCTCGCTGACCGGCCCGAACACGGCCCACAGGTGCCGTATGACGTAGCCCAGCATCTCTTTACCTCCTTCCCTGCTCTGGCTCGCTGGCTGGAAAACGGTGCGCCGACACCCTAGACGCTCTCACCCCCAGGGCGTGAACTCACCCGAGGAGACTCCTCTCCCGGGCAGGCGTTACAGGTTGGAGGAGGAAAAAAGGGGTCAGCGGCCGCGCCGCGGAACGCCCACCGCCGTCAGGAACATGACGGCGTGGTCGTGGGCGGCGGGGGAGAAGAAGGACACCACGTCATTGTCATAGAAAGTCAGGCCGGTGGCGCCCCGTCGCAGGGCATAGGCTGCCAGATAGAGTTTGCCCCCCACCGTGCCGGCCTCTAGCTGGGCCGCCCGATAGCCGCGGTTGCCGAACCGCTCCAGGGCCATCCCCAGGGGGGAGAGGAGGTACAGGTCAGCGCAGGCCTCGGCGCCCAGGGGCTGCTCCAGGGCCAGATAGCCTGCCATGGCCCGGAAGTCCCCCTCCCGCAGCAGCTCCAGCGCCTCCTCCCTCGGACGGTAGAGATAGGCGCCGGAGGGCAACTCGTCTATGGCGTTCACGATGAGGAACAGGCGGTTGAGGCCCAGGCCGGCGGGGGGCAGGAAGTCGGCCGGTATGCCCCGCGTTGCGGCATGGACCATGGTCGAGAGTTCGTCGAAGCTGAGGCTCCGGGAGCGGTCGAAGCGTCGGGTGGACCCCCGGCGCAGGACCACCTCCTCGACGCTGTCGGTGGGTGCGTCGCGCAGCGGCTGGAGGGGGAATGTCCGTCCGGCTGATGGGGGCCAGGGCAGGGGCGGCGGAGGGCCGCGCCAGGCGGCCGCCTCCTGGCCGCTTTCCAGGACCGACGCCCGGTGCATGGCCACGATGGCGGGATATTCCACCTCTCGCGCCGAGACGGGCACCGTCTCCAGCTCCAGCCTGGGGAGCGGCGGGGGCTCCCCGGCCACCGGCACGCCCCGGCCCAGGGCCACCATGAACAGTGATGCCTCGCGCCGGCCGTCCAGCCCCAGCAGGTGGTCCACAGGGGCGTCGGCGAAGCCCAGCACCACCCGTGCTGGCAGGCGGTGGGCGGCGGCCATGGCCAGCAGATTGGCCAGGATGGTGCCCGAGTCCCAGAAGGCATGCCGGTAAGTGCGGGCGCGGTACTTCCAGGCGTTGCGCCAGAAGGTGCTGGCGAAGACAACGGCGACGGGCGCCTGGGCGAGCGCCCGCTCGCCGCCGCTGGCCTCCACCAGGACTGCGCGGCAGTCGCCCTGGCGCAGGCGTCGAAGGGCGAAGTCGTGGGGGCCGAAGTGGTACACGCCGGCGGGCAGGTCGGGCAGGTCAGCGCACACCAGGTAGAGGTCTATATGGTAGAGGGCGCCGGTGCAGGCGGCCGCCCGGAAGTACATGTCTCCCCCGGCGTAGCGGATGCGCTTGGTGATGCCGGCCGAGAAGTAAAGGAGGCTGGCCAGGGTAGCCAGGTCGGGCACCTCCTTCTCGACGGGATAGTCGGGGCAGCTGATGGCCTCCAGGCAGGGGGCGGCGCTGGCGTTCAGGTCGCGGGGCAGGGGGATGGGCTCCAGCCCTCGGTAGAGCTTGAAGGGCAGGGGCTCGTTGGCCCAGTCCAGCTGGTGGGACTCCAGCCGCACGCTCCAGTAGGTGTGCTTGGTGGAGTTGTGGTAGTCCCAGGTGGCAGCGGTTTCGCGGTTGGTCATCCGGGTCAGGAGTCCTGTAACTGGGCGGCGAGGACCTCCGGGTCGGTGGTGGGCTGTCGGCAGGCGAAGTTCTCGCAGACGTAGGCGGTGGCGCGGCCACCCAGGGCCTCCCTGCCCTCCAGCAGAGGGATATCGGCCGGTGGCTGCGTGCCCGGCCGCAGGCCGACCACGACCTTGTTGGGCAGGAAGCGCCCGTAGACGACGGCCAGCAGACGGCGCGTGTCCTCGGAGGCGGGGTCGCCGACTATGGCCACCTCCTTGGGACGGGCGAGGTAGAAGTCCAGGGCGCACAGCCAGTTGCCGGTGCCGAGGGGGGCGCGGGCCATCAGCTCGCGCACGCCTCGCAGGGCGCGGGTGGCCACGTCGGCCAGGGCGTGGTCGCCGCTGACGGTGGCCAGCAGCAGCAGGGCGCGGGCCGCCTCGGAGCTGCCGCAGGGGTAGGCGTTGTCCAGCAGGTCGCGGGGGCGGACGACCAGCTGCTGGTGGCGGGGGCCGGTGTCGTAGAAGGCCTCCTGGCGCGGGTCCCAGAAGAGGTCCACCATCTGACGTCCCAGACGCAGCGCCTCCTCCAGCCAGTTAGGGTCGAAGGTGGCCTCGTGGAGGGCCAGCAGGCCCGTGACCAGGCAGGCGTAGTCGTCCAGGTAGGCCGGCACCTTTGCCTGCCCATCTTTCCAGGTGTGCATCAGCTGGCCGTCGCGGACCAGCTCTTGCAGTAGGAAGCGGGCGCACTCCTCGGCCGAACGCCGCCAGTCATCGCGGCCCAGGGCACAGGCCGCCTCGGCCAGGGCGGAGAGGGCCAGGCCGTTCCAGGAGACCAGCACCTTGTCGTCCCGCTCCGGTGGGACCCGCTGCCTGCGGGCCGACAGCAGCTTTTGACGCGCTCGGGCCAGCAACTCTTCCAGGGCGGAGGGGTCGGCGTCCAGCTGGCGGGCGGCCTCTTCGGGAGGGGTCGAGAGATGGAGGACGTTCCTTCCTTCCCAGTTGCCCTCGGGCGTGACGCCGTATACCAGGCAGAAGGTCGGCCCCAGCTCCGGCCCCAGGACGTCCATGGCTTCTTGCCAGGTCCAGACGTAGTACTTGCCCTCGACCCCCTCGCTATCGGCGTCCTGGGCCGAGGCGAAGGCGCCCTCGGGCAGCCGCATCTCCGATAGCAGGTAGCCGATGGTCTCCTCGACGACCTGCCGGTAGTCTGTGGAGCCGGTGGCCTGATAGGCGTGAAGGTAGAGGCGGGCCAGCAGGGCGTTGTCATAGAGCATCTTCTCGAAGTGGGGCACCAGCCAGTAGCGGTCTGTGGAGTAGCGATGGAAGCCCCCTCCCAGGTGGTCGCGAATGCCGCCGCGGGCCATGGCGCGGAGGGTGAGCTGGGCCATCTCGAGGGGCTGCGGGTCACCGGTGCGGGCATGGTAACGCAGCACGAACTCCCACACCAGCGGCTGGGGGAACTTGGGAGCAGGCCCGAAGCCGCCAAACTGGGGGTCGAACTGGGACTGAATGCCCTGGAAGGCATCCCGCAGGACGTCGGGCGTCAAAGGCTCCGGTGCCGACCGCAGGGACGACAGGCGCTGGAGGTGGGCGGTGAGCTGCTGGGCCTGCCGAACTACCTGTTCCCGCTGCTCCCGGTAAGCCTGGGCAATGGCCATGAGCACGCGCGGGAAGCCGGGCAGCCCGTGGCGGTCTTCGGGCGGAAAGTAGGTGCCGCCGAAGAACGGCTCCCCCTTGGGAGTGAGGAAGACGGTGAGGGGCCAGCCGCCGGAGCCGGTCATGGCCTGGACGGCCTGCATGTAGACGGCGTCCACGTCGGGCAGCTCCTCGCGGTCCACCTTGATGCAGACGAAGTTCTCGTTCATCAGGCGGGCGATCTCGGGGTCTTCGAAGCACTCCCGCTCCATGACGTGGCACCAGTGGCAGGAGGAGTAACCGATGCTGAGGAGGATGGGCTTGTCCTCTTCCTGGGCGCGGCGGAAGGCCTCCTCGCCCCAGGGGTACCAGTCCACCGGGTTGTCGGCGTGCTGCCGCAGGTAGGGGCTGGTCTCTTTGGCCAGGCGGTTGGTCATGGGGACGTCACTGCCCGGCCTGGGCCCCTTCCTGAGAGGGGAGGTTGAGGAAGTCCTTCATCAGCTCCCGCAACTGGCGGCGGTGGTCGGGGTTGCCCATGTTGAGGCCGTAGTGGGCGATGACACGCCCGGAGACCTCCCGCCATTCGTTCCAGCAGTCGGCGCAGACGCTCTCCTGGATCTGACGCCCCAGGGGGCCGCCGGTGGGCGGCTCTGGGAGGGGCTGGGCGCTGCGGCCACAGCGGACACAGACGATGGGAGATGACATCAGGACTCCAGACCGTCGGCCGGCCGTGTTCGACCATATCCCACCCCCTCGGCTGTGTCAAGCTGAGGGGGCCTCAGCCCGACGCCCCTCGTAGCGGCAAGGCCGGGCCGCTCTGGCCCCTCGATAGCGATGTGGCCCGCGGTCGCCCGGTAGACAGCTCCACGCAATCGTCCCGATCGAGAGCGCCAACCTGGGCCGGGTGACGGGGGCCGTCGGCGACGGAGGGACGTCCGACCGCTGTGGGTCATTCCCCGTCAATGGGGGTGCTGTGCGGGTGTACAGCTAAGGCCTGGCTGCGGCAAGGCGGCGGGCCTTCTCCGCCAGTGCCGTCAGGGTCCGGCGGTAGGCCTCCACGAACAGGCGCACGCCCTCGACCTCCAGCTGCGCTGCCACCTCTTCGATGTCGATGCCCAGGTAGGCCAGGCGGGCGATGACGGCCTCTGCCTCATCCACTCCTCGAGCCAGGGTCGGAGAGACGCGTCCGTGGTCGCGAAAGGCCTCCAGCGTCGCCTGCGGCAGCGTGTTGACGGTCTGCGGGCCGATGAGGCCCTCCACATACATGACGTCCGAGTAGGCGGGGTTCTTGGTGCTGGTGCTGGCCCACAGGCAGCGTTGCACCCGTGCTCCCCGCTCGGCCAGGGCGAGGAAGCGCCGGTCCGAGAACACTTGCTGGAAGCGGCGGTAGGCCAGCTTGGCGTTGGCGATGCCCGCCTTCCCCAACAATGACCGTAACTGCTCGGCCAGGGCAGGGTCGGCTGCGATGCGCTCCTCCAGCAGTCGGTCTACCAGCGTGTCCACACGGCTGACGAAGAAGCTGGCCACCGAGGCCACCGTGTCCACCGGCAGGCCTTCGGCGACGCGCCGCTCCAGGGCGCGGACGTAGGTCCAGGCCACCTCCTCGTAGCGGCGGACGCTGAAGAGGAGCGTCACGTTGATATTGATGCCCTCGTACAGGCAGGCCTCGATGGCCGGCAGCCCTTCGCGGGTGCCAGGTATCTTGACCATCAGGTTGGGACGGCCTACCACCTGCCACAGGCGGCGCACCGCCGCCACCGTCGCATCGCTGTCGTGGGCCAGCTCGGGCGATACCTCCAGGCTGACGTAGCCGTCCTCCCCTCTGGTGGCCTCGTAAACGGGCATGAGCAGGTCGGCGGCCTCCCGGACGTCCCCCACCACCAGCTCGTCGTAGATGGCGGCGGCATCGAGGTTGCGAGAGGCCAGGCGGGCGATGTCGGCGTCGTAGTCCTCGGTCTCGGCGATGGCCTTCTCGAAGATGGCCGGGTTGGAGGTGACCCCCGCCACACCGTCGTCCCGTAGCAGGCGGGCCAGCTCGCCCGAGCGCAGGAGGTTGCGGCCCAGGCTGTCCAGCCAGACGCTCTGGCCTAGCCGGCGCAGCTCCAGGAGGGGGTTGCTCACGACGACCTGACCTCCTGCTGGCAGCGGGAGGCGGCCTCCTCCAGTGCCAGCACCTTCTCCAGGCGGCGCCGATACCGCTCCTCGCCGCTGAAGCGGGCCTGCACGAAGGCCTGCACCAGCTCGATGGCCAGGTCAGGCCCCACGACCCTCGACCCCAGGCAGAGGACGTTCATGTCGTCGTGCTCCACGCCCTGGCGGGCCGAATAGGTGTCGTGGCAGACGGCGGCGCGAATGCCGCGCATCTTGTTGGCAGCGATGCTGGCCCCCACGCCGCTCCCGCAGATGACGATACCGCGGTCGACCTCCCCCCGCTGGAGGGCCTCGCCTACCAGACGGGCGTAATCGGGGTAGTCTACCGGGTCGGAGTTGTCGGTGCCCAGGTCTATCACCTGATGCCCCTCGCTCGCCAGATGGGAGACGACCACCTCCTTCAGGGGCAGTCCTGCGTGGTCGGCGGCCACCGCTATGCGCATGGGCGGAATCCTCTCATCCGTTTGTGCGCTTTGGCCGAATCCCGGCCCCGCCACTACTTTAGCGCCTGCCGACGGCCTTGGCAAGCCGAAGGGGCATGGTTACCCGGGCTGCCGCCATCAGGGGCAATGCCAGCACCAGCCCCCAGGCCCATCCTCCCAGTACGTCGCTGGGCCAGTGGACGCCCAGCCACACGTTGGGCGGCCCGGCCCAGACCAGCACCAGGGCCGACCAGCTGCCCAGCGGCCAGCGCCACGGCGCTGGGGCCCTGTCGGCTGCCGCCAGCCAGAGGAGGTATCCGTAGAGGACCGTGGGGCTCATGACGTGTCCGGCCGGAAAGCTGGGGCTGGTGTATCCCGCTCGCAGTTCGGACCAGGGCGGCCCGGGGCGCGGCCTGTCCACCAGCTCCTTGATGCCCCATTGCAGCAAGGGCAGAATGGCCAGCCCTATCGCCAGGACCAGGGCCTCTTGTCGTCGCCCCACTGCAGCCAGCAGCACGGCCATGACGCCGCCGCTGGCCAGCACCACCTGGGTGGTGGTGATGGCCCTGACTGCGTGGGACAGCCCCTCCCCAGGGAAGGGGAGGCCCTGCGCCCAGCGCAGGATGGCGGCATCGCCGGGCAGGGGCGTGTTGCGGGCTGCCAGCGCCGACAGGGCGATGGTGGCCGCCAGCAGCGGCGCCCACAGGAGGCCTGTCCAGAACACAGGGTGCATCTCGCCCCCCTGGTTTGTCAGCTCAGGGGCAGATGGGACAGGGCGCGGGTCACGAGGCGCGAAAGCTCCTCTCGGCGCTCGGCGGGCGTGGCGCCGGTATCCTCCCGCGCCATCAGCAGGTCCACGAAGGCTCCCAGGATGAGGTAGATGGTGTGGCGCGCCAGCAGTTGGGGGTCGTAGTCGGCCAGCTCGCCGCGGGCCTTGTAGCGCTCCAGCACCCCCACCAGAGCGCGCTCCCAGCGTTCCAGCAGCTTGCAGTACTGCTCGTTGGTCACGTCGTCGCCGGCGAGGCCCTCCATGAGGATGAGGCGGAGGAAGTCACGGTTTTCGTCCATGAAGGCGATGGCGCCGGCGGCCATAGCCAGCAGCCCCTCGCGCAGGGGTACGTCCGGCTCCCACTCCTCCAGCTTCTGGAGCCGCACCCCGAATCCCCGCTCCTCCACCAGCGCCTCCAGCAGCTCCCGCTTGGAGGAGAAGTGGTAGTAGATGGCGGCATCGGTGATACCGGCGTCGCGAGCGATGTCACGGATGCTGGTGCGGGCGAAGCCCCGCTCCGAGAAGAGGCGCAGAGAGACATCCAGAATGTGCTTGCGGGTGAGAGGGCCGCGGCGCGTGCGCCGACGGGGCTCCTGGCCGTGGCGTCTAGGGTTCACCGTCATCTCGCCCCCCATTGCTTTGAACACATTATCTGATCTCAGTATGGACTCGGATCAGGTTCGGGTCAACGGCCGCACATTTTGACGCCCCAGGCCCGGTCGTCCCTAGTAAGGGAGCACGAAACGGGCGAAGGGCAGTTCGGTGTCGGCCTCGGACCATACCGCCACTACCGGCGCCAGAAAGGGGACCAGGTGCCAGGGCGCCCCCTCGGTAGGCCGGGGGAAGCTGACCTCGGCCTTTCCTCGCAGGGCGCGCTTGACCTCGTAGTGGGGGTCTATCTGGGCGAGTGCCAGATAGGGCGGCGGCTGGCCCTCTTGGACCGAGGGGGTGAGCCGGAGGTTCAGGTACGGGTCGAAGCGGACGAGTTCGGTATCGATGGGTGCGCCGCCGCGCAGGGCAGCCGTGCAGACAGGCTCCCCTCCCACCTCTAAGCGCGCCTCTACCTCTCCTTCCCCTTCCTTCAGGGCGATGCTTCCCAGCAGGCAGGGGAAGCCCCACATCTCCCGCAGCGCCACCAGGGCGGTAGGCGAGTCGGTGATGGCCTGCAGGCTGTAGGCGCGCACCAGGAAGCGAGCGCGGCAGCCCAGGGCCTGCACCGCCAGCGAGAAAGGGCCGACGGGCGTCTCGGGGAACCGGGCGACTATGATATGGGCGTAGGGTGGGATGGGTCGCCCGAGGCTGGTCGGCAGCCAGCGCAGGACCGTTTCCTTGTCGGTCTCGTAGGTGACCTTCAGCAGACGGGCGCCGGGCAGCGGCCACGGCGGGGGCGGGTAGGGAGGAGAGACCACCGGCAGGGTGTGGGGCAGGCGGTCGGCTGCCATCTGGCCCTGGTCGGGCATCGCCCTGTGCCCCCTAGCGGGACGTGCTGGCCTTGCCGTTGCCGGCCCGCGCCCGGGCTGCCTCGGGGTCGAACTTGGGCAGCACGTGCTCGGCGAAGAGGCGCAGGCTGCGCAGCACCTTCTCCTGCGGAATGACCTCGCCGGCGTTGAGCAGGAAGACCATCCGGTCCACCCCGATCTCCTCCCACATCTTCAGGTTCTTTATCACGGTCTCGGGGGTGCCTATGGCCATGCCTTCGCGGATGACGCTGCCATCACCGCTGCCGGCGGCAGTTGGAGAGGAGCGCTGCTCCTGCTCCCGACGCAGGGCGAAGAGCAGGCCGGGCACCTTGTAGGCCGGGCTAGGGTAGATGGCGCTGACGCCCGTGAAGTGGGCAGCCAGGAGGCCGAAGGTGTAGACGAGCTTGCTGCCCCACATCCGCGCCTCCTCCTCCGTCTCGTCCACGTACAGGAAGGTGACGCCGTTCACCTGGTCGTTGACGAACTCGCCCACCGGCTCGCACTCGCGGACGATGCGCCGGTAGGCCTTCACCCGCTCCTCGTACTCCTGTGGCGTGCCCACCGAGACCCCCAGGCAGCCGATGCCTCGCTCGGCCGCCTGCACGGCTGTCTCGGGGCTGGTGACCGCCACCCACAGGGGTGGGTGAGGCTTCTGGAGGGGCTTGGGGATGACGCAGCGAGGCGGCACCGAGAAGAACTTTCCCTGCCAGGAGAAGATCTCCTGCGTCCACATCTTGGGGATGGCCCGCAAGGCCTCGTCCCACATCTCTTTGGTGAGGTCGGGGTCGCAGTTGAAGCCGCCCAGCTCCGTCCAGGTGGCGGAGCGTCCCGTGCCGAACTCCAGCCGGCCGTTGGAGATGATGTCCAGGGCCGCGGCACGCTCGGCACAGCGCACGGGGTGGTTGAAAGGGGGCAGGACCATCATGACGCCGTGGCCCAGGCGTATGCGCTGGGTGCGCATGGCTGCAGCCGCCAGGAACACCTCCGGCGCCGAGCAGTGGGAGTATTCCTCCAGGAAGTGGTGCTCCACCGCCCAGGCCTGGTCGAAGCCCAGCTGGTCGGCCAGCTCCACCTGCTCCAGGGCGTTGAAGTAGACCTGATGCTCGCTGCGGTCGTGCCAGGGCTTGGGCACCGAGAGCTCGAAGAACACGCCGAACTTCACGCCGACCACCTCCAGGGTGCCCGCATTCTAGCAGCCCCTTAACCTGCACGTCAACCTTAGGCCCCCAGCAGCTCCCGCACCTGCCTCTCCACCTCGTGGCGGTTGTCGGGTGTGAGGTGGAGCACGGTCACGTCGGGACGCGCCTTTACGGCGTCGGCGAAGGGGTGGGAGGCCAGCATGATGGTGCCGAAGACGGTCGCGCCGCTTTCCAGGGCCTGAAGCACCGCCTCACGGAACCGGGAAGAGAACAGCTCCATCTTCCCGATCTCGTCTATCACCGTCAGCCAACCCTTCTGGACAGCCTCCGAGATGGCGGGCACCCCCACCTCGTCCAGGGCGGCCAGCTCCACGCCGTAACGGGAGACGCGCAGGGGGCTGCGGCTGTCCACCGAGGCCAGGATGGCCTCACGGCCGTCCAGGGTCACAAGGCGGAACCCCAGGCGGCGTCCCCCTTTTCTTATCTCCTCGGTGTAGAAGCCTCCGGCGGGCCGCGATAGCGCCTCGAGCGTCTTCAGGACCAGTGTGGTCTTGCCGCAGCCGGGCGGTCCCGCGATCAGGACGGCCGACATGGCCTTCCCCTACCTGGCAAGGGCGAAGAGGGTCGACTGCATGGCCACTACCGTTGCCCAGTGAAAGCCGATGGGCGCCGCCAGACCGCCGCTTCGCAGTCGCAGCCAGCTCAGCACCAGCGACCCCAGCATCAGCCCCAGCATGGAGACGAGCTGAGCGAGGGCGGCGAGGGCCGCTTCCTGACCTATGTTGGTCTGCTGGATGGTGCGGTGATTGACCACCAAGTGCCACAGGGCGAAGGCCACGGCCACGAAGGCGACCCCGCGCCACACGCCCCAGGCCCGTGTGGCCAGAGCCTGCATCACGCCGCGGAACATCACCTCCTCGAAAATGGAGACCCCGAGGGGCTGGCGGACCAGCGCCCACACCAGCAGGGATCCCGTTGTCGCCCGTTCGGCCTCGTCGTAGCCTATCTCGCCGCCAGGTACTCCGAAGGGTGCGAGGAAGTAGAGCAGGACGGGCAGGATCACAAGCCCTCCAGTGGCCACCCCCAGGGCCAGATGGCGGGGCCAGGCCCGGTCGGCCAGCCCGATCTGCTGCCAGGAGAGGCCACAGGCGCGGCGTGCCCATGCCAGCGCCAGCGCCATGAGGGCTAGCCCCAGGGCGATGAAGGCCCACTCGCTGCTGGTGTCGCCGCTGGCGGCCGACACGGAATTGCCGTAGGCCAAGAGCAGGGCGGTAAAGGCCAGCAGGGGCAGAGGAAGGGGGAGCCGCGGCCTCGCCGCCGGCCGGGCCGGCGGTCGCGCGCCGCGTTGCACAAGCCTCATCACCATGGGTATTATAGGCGCGACGCGTCCCGACGGGCGCGTGCTATATACGTGTCATCGCAGTCCAGGCGACCGACGCAGGGGGTGGGTCATGGCACCTCGGGCCTTAGAGGGACTGAGGGTCATCGAATGCGGCCAGATGGTGGCCGCAGCCTATACGGCCAAATTGATGGCCGACCTGGGCGCCGATGTCATCAAGGTAGAGGAGCCGCCGGGTGACCTGGCCCGCACCCGCGGCCCCTTTCCCGATGGCGTGCCCCATCCCGAGAAGAGCGGCCTCTTTCTCTACCTCAACTGCAACAAGCGGGGAGTCACCATCGACCTGAAACGTCCCGAGGGGCAGGAGCTGCTGCGGCGCCTGGTCTCCCAGGCCGATGTCCTGGTCCACAACTATCCGCCTCCGGAGATGGAGCGCCGACGCCTGGATTACGAATGGCTGGCCGAGGCCAACCCGAGGCTAGTCATGACCTCCATCACCCCTTTCGGCCTGAACGGCCCCTACCGCGACTACAAGGCCCACGACATAACCGTCATGGCTGCGGGGGGTTGGGCGTGGATCAACGGCTGGCCCGGCCATCCGGAGGAACCCCCGCTCAAGGCCTACGGGCAACAGACCGAGTACCAGTCCGGCGCGGCGGCGGCTGTGGCCACCATGGGGGCCTTGCTGGCCCGCCAGCGGGACGGGCGCGGTCAGCACGTGGAGGTCAACGCTCAGGCGGTGGTGGCCTCCTTTCTGGAGATGACCTTCACCGCCTGGCCCTACATGCACGTGGTGTCAGTGCGCTGGGGACAACGCCCCATTCAGCCCATCGACTTCTTCCGCTGCAAGGACGGCTGGATATTCGTCCTGTGCGTGGAGGAGCACCAGTGGAAGGCCTTCGTGGAGCTGATGGGCAACCCCGAGTGGGCCGAGTGGGAGATCTTCAAAGACCGGATATCGCGGGCCCAGAACTATGATGTCCTACGCCCCTACTTGGAGGACTGGATCAGCAACTGGACCGTCGAGGAACTCTACCGCGCCGCCAACGAGCGGCGCGTGCCCTTCGCGCCGGCTTCCACCATGGGCGACCTGCTGCGCTCAGAGCATCTGAGGGCGCGGGGCTTCTTCGTGACCGTCGACCACCCCGTGGCGGGACGCTACGAGTATCCGGGCGCCCCCTATCGCCACTCGCTGACACCCTGGGAGCTGAGGACGCCGGCGCCCACCCTGGGCCAGCACAACGATGAGGTCTTCCGAGGCCTGTTGGGGCTCTCTTCATCGGAGATAGAGTCCCTCAAGGCCAGCGGCGTCATCTGAGGGAGGGAGCCATGGCCGAGCACGGTAAGGGACCGCTGACCGGCATCCGCGTGGCCGACTTCAGCTGGGTGTGGGCCGGGCCATTCTGCACGCTGCAGCTGGCCCACATGGGGGCCGAGGTGATACGAATCGAGACCACCAAGCGCATCTGCGTGACGCGCATGCTGCCTCCCTGGGCCGAGGGACAGCCCAACCCCAACACCTCCGGCTACTTCAACCAGTACAACCAGGGGAAGCGGGCCATCACCCTGGACCTGCAGACGGAGGACGGGCAGGAGCTGGCCAAGCGGCTCGTGAGCATAAGCGACATCGTGGTGGAGAACTTTGCCCCCGGCGTCATGGAGCGCTTCGGCCTCGGCTACGAGGAGCTTCGCAAGGTGAAGCCGGACATCATCATGATCAGCATGTCGGGGTATGGGCAGACGGGCCCCCTGCACCACTACGTAGCCTACGGCCCGGCCCAGGTGCCCATGTCCGGCTTCTCTACCCTCACGGGCTACCGACACTGGGACCAGCCCATGCACGTGGGGCTATCCTATGGCGACCCCAACGCCGGCCATCACGGGGCGTTCGCCGTGCTGGCCGCCCTCTGGCACCGTCAGCGCACCGGCGAAGGACAGTACATAGACATGTCCCAGTGGGAGTCCACCGTTGTGCTGCTGGGGGACGCCATCCTCCACCAGCAGATGCTGGGCTACCAGCCGCCGCGATTGGGCAACCGCGACCCCCACATGGCACCCCACGGCTTCTTCCGCTGCCGGCCGGCCGACCCGGAGTCCCTCCCGTATGGCCTGTTGCCGGAGGACCGCTGGGTGGGCATCGCCTGCGCCAGCGACGACGAGTGGCGAGCCCTCTGCAGGGTGATGGGCCGCCCCGAACTGGCTGAAGACCCTCGGTTTGCCACCCTGGAGGCGCGGAAGCAGAACGAGGACGAGTTGGAGCGCCTCGTCGAGGAGTGGACCCTGACCCAGGACCCCTTCGAGGCTACGCGCAAGCTACAGGAGGCAGGGGTGGCCGCCTTTCCTCCCCTGTGCAACAAGGAGCTGGCCGAGGATCCCGGCCTCAATGCCTGGGGGGCCTTTGTGGAGAAGGAGCACCCCATCGCCGGAGTGCGCAAGCACATCGGCATCCCCTGGAAGCTGCCCGGTTCGCCCTGCGAGGTGTGGCGGGCGGCGCCGGTGCTGGGCCAGGACAACGACTACGTGTTCCGACAGCTCCTGGGCCTGTCGGAGCAAGAGGTGGCGTCCCTGAAAGAAAGAGGGGTCATAGTCTGAGGGGTGGGAAGCGTGAGCGGGCCGCGGGTGCTGTCGGCGGAGGAGGTCCAGGAGGCGCTGGGCACCCTCGAGGGGTGGGAGGTGCGGGAGGGACGCCTGCGCAAGCAGTTCACCTTTCGCACATTCCTGCGGGCCATCGCCTTCGTCAACGCCGTGGCGTACCTGGCCGAGGCAGCGGGGCACCACCCGGACATCACTATCAACTACAACCGGGTGACCCTGCGCCTCATCACCCACAGCGAGGGTGCCCTCACCGACCGCGACTTCGCGCTGGCCAGGGAGATCGACGACAAGCTGAGTAGCAAGCTGATGGTCCAGCCCGAGGGCCAGGAACCGACGGGCCAGTAAAAAGAGCGCTCCCCGGGCGACCTTTCGCTGGCGCCTGCCTCGGGTGCTTCGGGCCTCGAGTTTCCTCTCAGCCCTCTGCACCCTCCGCGTTGCGCTCGCTACTCCGCCGCCCGGAGAGCACACACATCCTGCTCCTTCGTTGCGGCGTTGTCAAGGCCGCTTAAGGGCATTCGGAAGCATTAGGGGTATCTAGACAGGCATCATTGCCAGAGGGATGCTTCTTGCTCAGTCCACCTCGGTTTTCGTGGCCCCGTAAGGCGGCAGAGGAGAAGGTGTCAGGGCAGGTGCTCGTGCTTCACGACGGCGATGAAGGGCAGGTTGCGGTAGCGCTGACGAAAGTCCAGGCCGTAGCCCACCACGAACTCGTCCGGGATCTCGAAGCCCACGTAGTGCAGGGGGACATCGATGAGGCGGCGGGCGCGCTTGTCCAGCAGGGCACAAACACGCAGGCTGGCCGGCTCCTTGGCCTCCAGATGGGCCAGAATGCGGTTGAGGGTCATGCCCGTGTCCACGATGTCCTCCACCAGCAGCACATGGCGGCCGCGCACGTCCTCCTCCAGGTCCTTGACGATGCGGACTCCCGGCTGGTCGCCGCTGCCAAAGGAGGAGATGGCCAGGAAATCGATGTCGGTGTGGAGGTGTAGCAGGCGCATCAGGTCGGCCATGAAGCAGATGACGCCCCGCAGGACCCCCACCAGCACGATGGGCTGGCCAGCATAGTCGCGCTCGATCTCGGCCGCCAGTTCGGCCACCCGCTGCTGGAGCTTGCCGGGGGATATGAGGACACGGTCCACCTCGGGCATGTCGTCGGGGCCCAGAGGTCCATAGCCGTACTTGGCCAGCAGACGGAAAACGTCTCGCTTCTTGAGGAGCTTGACCCGTACCTCGGGATACATCTGGCGCAGGAGGCGCACCTTGCGGTTCTTCTCGGTGTTGAGACCTCCCTTGAGGGTGGTCAGCTCGACATAAAGGTTGAATTCCGGCAGATAGAAGTCGGGGGTGAAGGCTTCCACTATCTGGCCGCCCTCCCAGCGCAGGGGGAAGGAACGCGGCTCGTATTGCCACTCGATGCCGTAGAAGTCGAGGATACGGGCGAACTCGGCCTCGGCCGGATGGGCGAACGGGGGCGGCACCGGTGGGGCCGCGGGGGCCTCCACTGCCGTGGCAGCGTGGGCGGCGACCGCGCGTCGACGGCCCCTCCTGCGGGCAGAAGAGGTCATCCGCTGACCAAGCCTCCGACTTTGGCTGACAAGCTGTCCAATTCCTGCTTCCTATTGTAAAGGCATCGCGGACGGCGGGCCAGCATCGTTGCCCCTGCCATCCTCCCGCTAGTATCATCGTGACAGCCCGATGCCGACGGTCGAGGTCAACGGCGCCAGACTGTATTACGAGGTCCACGGTCGCGGCCCCTGGCTCGTCTTCGCCCACGGCGCCGGCGGCAACCATCTGAGCTGGTGGCAGCAGGTGCCAGTCTTCGCGCGACGTTATCGTTGCGTCGTGTTCGACCACCACGGCTTCGGGCTATCGCGTCGGGGGGACGAGGCCCCCGACCCGACACGGTTCGTGGACGACCTGGAGGCTCTCCTCCGGCACCTGGAGGTCGACGAGGTGCGCCTGGTGGCCCAGTCCATGGGAGGCCTCACCTGCCTGGGCTACGCCCTCCGCCACCCTCAGCGGGTCCGTGCTCTGGTGATGGCCAACACCTTGGTGGGCATGCGACGGGCCGTGTGGACCGCTGCCGGCGCCGAGGTCCGCCACCTGGCCCAGCGCCTTTGGGAGCAGAGGCGCTCCCAACAGCCGCGACGCGCTCTGTCGCTGCGCTTCGCCCGCAGCCGTCCCCACTTGGCCTTCCTCTACCGGGAGATTGCGGCCCTCAACGGCCCCCGCCCGGATGACTTGCCCCGTCGCTATCCCGTGCTGGACCAGAGCGGTGAGGCCATCCGCTCGCTGCCGGTGCCGGTCCTGTTCATAGTCGGCGAGGAGGACGACCTCTTCCCGCCGCCCCTGGTGGAGGTGGCGGCCCGCCTTCTTCCCGATGCCCGCCTGCTGGTGGTACCAGGCGCGGGCCACTCGGTCTACTTCGAGCAGCCGGAGGTCTTCAACCGCGCCGTGCTGGAGTTCTTGGACGAGGTGGGCTAGAGTGGGCGATGTCGTGAGAACCCTGCACATGGGTATCGAGGCCATCGGGGCCGAAGTGGTGTGCCTGCTCGCCCGGGACCCCCGCTTCCGGGTCGTGGCCGCCGTGGACTCGGATCCCTCCAAGATCGGCCGTGACCTGGGGGAGGTGGTCGGGCTGGGGCAGCATCTCGGGGTAACGGTGGTGGGGGACCTGGAGCAGGCGCCGCGTCAGGGCGACGCCCAGGTCATGGTGCACACTGCTGGCTCCTATCTGCCCCAGGAGGTCGGCGCCATCACCCTGGCCCTCTCCCGAGGCCTCCACGTGCTGTCGACCTGCGAGGAGCTCTCGTTCCCCTGGGCCAGGCATCCGGAGCTGGCGAAACGGCTGGACGCTGAGGCCCGCTCGCGCGGCCTGCGCGTCCTGGGCGCCGGCGTCAACCCTGGCTTCGTCATGGACCTGCTGCCCTCGCTGCTGGCCGCGGCCTGTCAGCAGGTGCATGTCGTCCGCGTGCGACGGGTGGTGGACCTCTCGCGGCGCCGCCCCCAGCTGCAGCGGAAGATGGGCGTCGGCCTCTCTCCCCAGGAGTTCGAGGCCCAGGCCAGGGCCGGCGCGCTGGGGCATGTAGGGCTGCTGGAGTCGGCCCTCATGCTGGCCGATGCCCTGAGCTGGGAGCTGGACGAGGTGAGGGAGGATATGTCTCCCGTGCTGGCGCCACGGTACGTGCGTGCCGGCCCCCTGCGTCTGGAGCCGGGCCAGGTGGCAGGCGCCCGCCAGACGGTGACGGGCCTGCGGGACGGCAGGTCTGTGCTGGAGCTGGAGCTGGTCATGGCCCTGGACGCCCCGGACCCGCATGATGCCATCGAGATAGAAGGGGTGCCGCCCCTGCGGGCCGTCCTCCCCGGTGGAGTCCAGGGTGACAGGGCCACTGCGGCCCTGTTGGTGCGGCTGCTGCCCACCATCGTCCACGGGCCGGCACCGCCAGGCCTTATAACTGTGCGCGATCTGCCCATCGTGCCTCGGCGGGTGGAGAGAGGAGAGGAGGGAACCGAAGCGTGAGCGTCCTGGACGACTACATCAGGCTTCATCCCCGTTCGGCCCAGCTCTACGAGAGGGCGCTGCGCTCCCTGCCATCGGGGGTCACCCACGACATCCGCTACGTCACTCCCTTCCCCATCTACGTCGAGCGTGCCCAGGGTGCTCGGAAATGGGATGTGGACGGCCACGAGCTGGTGGACCTGGTCATGGGTCACGGCGCCCTCTTCCTGGGCCATGCTCACCCCGAGATAACCAGGGCGGTGACGGAACAGGCTGCCAGGGGCACCCATTACGGCGCCGCTCACCGTGGCGAGGTGGAATGGGCCGAGTGGGTCAAGCGCCTGGTGCCGAGCGCCGAGCTGGTCCGTTTCACCAGCTCCGGCACCGAGGCCACCCTCATGGCCCTGCGCCTGGCTCGCTGTTACACTGGCCGCCAGAAGATCCTCAAGTTCGACTACCACTTCCACGGCTGGCACGATGCGGTGGCGGGCGCGCGCTACGCCGATTCGGATGCCCTGCGGTCGGCCGGCGTGACGCCGGGCGCCTTGCAGGACACCATCAGCGTGCCCCAGGGCGACCTGGCCGCTGTGGAGGAGCACCTGCGCCGTGGCGACGTGGCCGCCGTGATCCTGGAGCCGACGGGCGCTTCCTGGGGTACATTGCCGCTGGCGCCCTCATTTCTGCACGAATTGCGGGAGCTCACGCACCGCTACGGGACTGTCCTCATATTCGACGAGGTCATCACCGGGTTCCGCGTCTCGGTGGGGGGTGCCCAGGCCCGCTACGGGGTGGTCCCCGACCTGACCTGCCTGGCCAAGATCGTGGCTGGCGGGCTGCCCGGCGGCTGCGTGGCCGGTCGGGCCGAGGTGATGTCCATGATGGCCTTTCGCGGCGAGCCCGCCTGGGACGCTCGGGAGCGCGTCTATCACCCGGGCACCTTCAACGCCAACCCGCTGTCGGCGGCGGCGGGGACGACCATGCTGTCCCTCATCGCCGATGGCCGTTATCACCGTCGCGCCGATGCCCTGGCCGAACGGCTGGTGCGGGAGATGAACGGGACGCTGCGGCGGCTGGAGGTCCCGGGCTGCGTCTACGGCCTTTCCTCTTATTTCCACATCGTCATAGGGGAAGAGTGTCCACGGCCGCAGGACGGCATCGAGTGGCCTCTGGACAGCGGCCGCCATCCCCCGCGCATGCGTCCCGAGCTGGCCATGAACCTCAAGCGGGCCATGCTCAACCACGGCGTCGACCTGATGGGCCTCAGCGGCGGGTTCCTCTCGGGCGTCCACAGCGATGCCGACGTGGACGCGGTGCTGGAGGCCTTCGAGGCTTCCCTGAACGACCTTCGTCGCGATGGCCTGCTCTAGAAGGAGGGCCACCATTCCCTGCTGAGGGGCAGGGAGACCAGCTCGATGGCCTGCCAGTTACGCCCTAGCAACTCGCCGGCCGAGTCGCGGACCTCCGCCCACACGGTATAGCGACCTGCCGGCACGTCGGGCGGCACCCGCCAGACGGAGAGGCCCGCCTCCCGGGGAGGGCGGTCGACGAGGGCCACGCTGTCGGGCGGGATGTCGAGGGTGTAGGAGTCCAGGTCGCTTCGCCATCCCCCCGGCCCCTCCACCCACAGGCGCACGCTGGCCCCCTCGAACCCCCTGGGCAGGTCGTTGACCACTGCCACCTCCATGACCAGGAGCCGTCCGGGGGTGGTCTTCTCTCGCTCCATGGTCACTATGGGCAGGACGGGCTGATAGGCCTCCTGCAGCACGTAATAGCCCCGCTTGGGACGGCGCTGCCAGTCCACTACCGACCAGGTGATGAGAGGGGCCGGGTCCATGAACATGAACTGGAACAGCCCCTTGATGCGTCCCTTGGCCCGACGGTAGTGCTCGATGGCGTACTTCAGCAGCCGTGCCTGGTAGTCCTGGCTGGCGGCGACGAATTCCTCCAAGCTGTTGCCCGTGCCGATGCCGGCCACATGGAACGTCTCGTGGTACTGGAAGCAGCGATAGGCCCAGGCGTCCCAGTCGGGTGGCCAGAGGGACTCGGGCGGGAGCATCTGCCGCAGCGATTCGATGTCTGGCAGGGCCTGGGCACCGAACTCGGTAGGCATGGGAGCGCCGGGCAGGCCGCTGAACTCGCGGTAAGAGCCGTAATACCAGCCCGGGTATGGGTGATGACGGAAGTCCGAGGCCTCCTCGACCCGTCGCGTGGGGTCTTCGGCCCGCAGAGCGGCGGCCAGGGCCGGACCCAGCCGACGGCGGTTGTGGGGCAGCGGCTCGTTGTGGCAGCACCACAGGACGAGGCAGGGGTGGTTGAAGAGGTGGCGGACCATGTCCCTGGCCTGGCGCACCGCCTCCCGCACGAAATCGTCCGAGTCCTCGTAGCCCCACTGCAGGGCGAAGTCCTGCCAGACGGCGATGCCTGCCTCGTCCAGCGCCTCGTACAGCTCCTTGCGGTTGACGTGGGCGTGGACGCGAACGGCGTTGACGTTGGCCTCCCGCAGCAGGGATACATCGCGGGCGATGGCCTCCGGCGTGTATTGGCTCAGCCACTCGGCCGGGATGATGTTGGTGCCGCGGGGGAAGAAGGGACGCCCGTTCAGCCTCCATGTCCAGTCTTCATCGATGCGCATCTCTCGCAGGCCGCAGCGCTCCCGCAGGATGTCCAGGCCCCCCTCGTCGTCTCTCAACGCCAGTTCGGCGAGGTATAGCTCCTGGTCGCCGTGGTCCCATGTCCACCACAGGGCGGGCTCGGGCACCGTCAGGGTGAAACACAGCTCGTTCTCGCCCGGCTGGAGCGAGAGGCGAAGGGCCTGCCTGGCCGAGCCGCCCTTGTCCGAGAGAGGGCGCAGCTCCAGGATCGCCTCCGCCTGGCGGCGTTCGGGGCTGCGTACCCTGGCTGTGACCAGCACCAGGGCCGAGGCCTCGGACGCCTGCAGGGGCGCCACGTGCAGGGAAACAATGTGCACCGGCGAAGTGTATACAAGCTCCACCCGGTCCCATATGCCACCGGTAGGAGCGTCCTGCCCGTGCTGGAGGCTCCACGACCCCGGTCGGCAGTCGTGATGCTGGAAGATGCCCTTGATGAGGCGCTTGCGGTTGGGCCAGACGGCTCGCGGCTCCTCCCGCGGTGCCTCGACGCGCACCAGCAGTTCGTTCTGGGGCCGCAGCAGGCCCGTCACATCGAAGCTGAAGGGCTGGAAGTAGCCCTCGTGGTGCCCCAGATAGATGCCGTTCAGCCAGACATCGGCGTAGTAGTCGACGCCACGGAACAGTAAGTGGGCGGCGCGACCGGGGGAGGGATCGGCCGCGAAGGAACGACGGAAGGCGACGGCCCCGGCGTAGTTCTCAAGGCCGGCCAGGTGCCAGTTGGAGGGGACGGGCATGGGGCGCCAGTCACCTTCGGCCCGGAGGGCGTCCTCGTCAGGGGCCAGGGGGCGGCACTCCCAAATGCCCGACAGGTCCAGCCTCTGGCGAAGAGGGGAGGCGTCCATGTGCTGGCCAGATAATAGCAGGGGCGCTCGGCCCCGACAATCGCCAGGCGGGCCCGTGCTATAATGACGGCCACACGGTGGCGCGACGCGAACGCCAGGTCATCGTCTATACCAATCTGGGCCACGCCCTGGTACATGCCGTCGAGACCGCCTACGGGGCGCTTCTGCTGGACATAGCCTCCGATCTGGGATCCAGCGAGGCCTTCATGGGCGGCGTGGCCACCGTCTTCGGCTGGGCTTTCGGCACCACCGCCTTCCCAGCTGGCCTTCTGAGCGACCGCATGGGGCCTCGACGGGTCCTGGGCATGACTTTCGCCGGGGCGTCGGCGGCGGCCCTGATGGTGTCCCTGGCCTTCTCTCCCTGGCTGCTGGCCCTGGCCATGGGCCTTCTGGGCCTGGCCATAGGCATGTACCATCCGGCGGCCACGGCCCTCATCGCCTACGGGGTGGGCGAGCGGGGTGTGGCCATGGGGATGCATGGCGCTGCCGGCAACATCGGCCTCGCCCTGGCGCCCGGAATCGCGGGAGGAATCGCTGTCCTGGCCGATTGGCGCTGGGCGTATGTGCTCCTGGCCTGCCTGGCTGCTGCCCTGGCCCTGTGGGCGACACGGCTCCCTGGCGCCCGTCTGCAGGTCGTCACTGCCGACGTGGACAGTCGCTCAGCTCGTGGGGGGCTGCCGCTGGCGCCGAGGGTGGCGGTCGCCTTGCTGCTGGTGTACTCCCTCTCCGTGCTGGTGGGCATCGTCTACCGCGGCACCCTCACCTTCCTGCCCTCCCACATAAAGCTGGAGGTGAGCGATGACCTGGGCGACTGGTTGACCACTGCCGCCTACCTGATGGGGGCCGTGGGCCAGTACGCAGGAGGGCTGCTGACGCGGCGGCTGCGGGTGGAGGTCCTGGCCATCGGGGTGACGGCGGCGGCCCTGTTGCCTCTAGCGCTGATGGGGGTACTCTCGGGGGTGCCGTTGCTGACAGCCGCCGCGGCCTTCGTCTTCTTCAGCTTCGCCCGCCAGCCCATATACAATACCCTCATAGCCGACTACTCGCCCGCCCGCCTGGTGGGCAGCAGCTTCGGCCTTTACTTCCTGGCCGAGTTCGGCCTGGGCGGAACAGGGGGCATCATCGCCGGGGCAGCGGTAGACCGCTGGGACACATCGGCCGCCTTCCTGGCCATGGCGGGCATCTGGTCGCTGGCGGTAGTGGCGTCCCTGGGGCTGCCCCTGCTGGGCAGGCGCCTGCGGGCGGGCCTGCGCCCGGCACAGGTCTGATACCCGACAGGACCCGAGGGAGGAGGGAACCGTGCAGTTCGAGCAGGTCATCTACGAGAAGCGGGACGACGGCGTGGCCATCATCACCCTCAACCGCCCCGAGCGCCTCAACGCCTTCACCCGCCAGATGATCGACGAGTGGTACGCTGCGCTGCAGGATGCCCACTTGGACGCCAACGTCCGCGTGATCGTGGTGACGGGGGCTGGTAGGGCCTTCTGCGCCGGCGCCGACGTTGGCTCCGGTGCGGCCGGCGCCCTCATGGACCGCTCCCGCGACCTGGTGGAGAACCGCAACTTCCTGCGGGACTCCATCCAGCGCATTCCCCGCCTTCTGGCCCAGATGGACAAGCCATACATCGCTGCAGTCAACGGCGTGGCGGTGGGGGCAGGCATGGACATGGCCTCCCTGGCCGACATCCGCTTCGCCTCCACCACCGCTCGCTTCGGCATGACCTATGTGCGCATGGGCATCATCCCCGGCGACGGCGGCTGCTGGCTGCTGCCCCGTATCGTCGGCATGGCCAAGGCGCTGGAGCTGATCTGGACGGGGGAGATCATCGATGCCGAGGAGGCGCTGCGCATCGGCTACGTCAGCAAGGTGCTTCCGCCCGACGAATTGATGCCCTACACCCTGGAGTTCGCGCAGCGACTGGCCCGCGGGCCAGCGGTGGCCATCCAGCTCTCCAAGCGCCTGGCCTACCGTGGGCAGTTCACCGACCTGGACGAGGCGCTGGAGGCAGCTCAGGCGGCCATGATCATAGCCCAGATGACGGAGGACGCCCGCGAGGGGCCGCGCGCCTTCCTGGAGAAGCGAGAGCCCCAGTTCAAGGGGCGCTAGGGCGGGCTGCCAGCCTCTGGGCCAGGGTTTCGCTGGCGCGACGCATCCGCTCCAGCACCGCCTGGCCCTGGGCCCCCTCCAGCGGGCGGGGGCGGGCATAGTCCTCTATGAGTACCGGCACGAACTCCACCCTCACCAGTTGTCGGTCGTAGAAGGTGTAGCGGCCAATGACGCCCACCCTGGTCTCGTAACTCCACATCTGGTCGAAGATGAAGTTGCCGTGGGCATAGACTATGAGCTTGCCCCGGTAGACCTCCACCGCCTGCACCCAGTGAGGGTGGTTGCCCAGCACCAGGTCCGCGCCGGCCTCCACTGCCAGGTGGGCTATCTCCACCGGGTCGTCAGGGGCGATGCCAGGGGCCGGCTGGGGCACATCCACGTATTCCATGCCCCAGTGGAAGGCCACCACCAGCACGTCCACCTGCGCGCGGGCCGAGTCTATGCCCTGGCGGATGGCCTCCCGGTCGAAGCTCTCGCCTACTCCGTTGAAGGCCAGGAAGCCGAACCGCAGGCCCCTGACGTCCAGGATCGCCAGGCGGTGCCGGTCGGCCCAGGCGATGCCAGCCCGCGCCAGCAGCTGCTGGGTGGAAGCGATGCCAGCCTCCCCGTAGTTGCCTATGTGATTGTTCTCCAGGGTGACCACGTCCACGCCCATAGCTGTCAGGGCCTGCACGAATCCCGGACGTCCACAGAAGGTGAAGCCGCTGTCATGGTACGGGCAGCCCTCGATGAGGGGGGCCTCCAGGTTGACCACCGTCACGTCGGCCGCCCGAGTCAGATGGGCCACTTCCCGCACCGGGTACAGGAAGTCGTCGCCCCGGCGGCGGATGACCACGTCCACCATCCGCGCCGGGATGACGTCGCCGGTGGAAACCAGCACCCGCAGGCGGGACGGCTCGAGATGGGCCAGGTCCAGCTCCGGCGCCGAGAACACATCGGTCAGGGAAGCGACGGGCGGTGGCGTGGGCGTCGGGGTGGGCGCTGTCGTGGGTGTTGGCGACGGGGCGGGGGATGGTGCCACGATGGCTGGTGGGGCATCCTCGCCCTGGCGGCAGGACAGCAGGGCTGCCGCCAGGGCGGCGGCCACCCACAGGCTTCGTCTCACCGGTCGCCCTCCAGCGACCGAGGGTGTATATTAAGGCCGTCGACCCTGACGCGCACGGGAGGCCCGACATGGAGTTCCGCTTCTCGCCCGAGGAGGAGGCCTTCAGACAGGAGGTGCGGGAGTTCCTGCGCCGCGAGTGGTCCGAGGATGCGGCCGAGGGCGGGGCCGAAAGCCCTCTCGGCTACGGGGGCGGTCGCGGCCTGGACGAAATCAGGCGCTTCCAGAAGAAGCTCGCCCAGAAAGGCTGGCTGACGCTGGCCTGGCCCAAGGAATACGGCGGCATGGGCGCCAGCGTCATGAAGCAGGTCATCTTCAACGAAGAGATGGCCTACCACCGCGCCCCTCAGCAGCTGGGTGTCGGCCCCGACCGCGTCGGCCCCACCATCATCCTCTACGGGACCGAGGAGCAGAAGCGTGAGCACCTGCCCCCCATCGCCAACGCCGACGTCATCTGGTGCCAGGGCTTCAGCGAGCCAGGAGCCGGCTCCGATTTGGCCTCCCTCCAGACCACCGCCGTGGAGGACGGCGACTACTTCGTGGTCAACGGGCAGAAGATCTGGACCTCTCTGGCCCATGTGGCCGACTGGATGATCCTGCTGGCCCGCACCGACCCCGACGCACCCAAGCACCGGGGCATCTCCTACTTCCTGGTGGACATGCGAACGCCAGGCATCACTGTGCGGCCGCTGATAGATATGACGGGACGCCATGCCTTCAATCAGGTCTTCTTCGACAACGTGCGGGTGCCGCGGAAGAACCTGGTGGGGGAGCTGAATCGCGGCTGGTACGTGGCGGCCGCCACTCTGGACTTCGAGCGGTCGGGCATCAACCGCGTCATGGCCGGCGTCCGTCTCTACGAGGAGCTGGTGGAATACGCGCGGGAGACGGTGCGTGACGGTCGGCCCCTGATGGCGCTGCCCACCGTGCGCCACAAGCTGGCGGAGTTGCGGATCGAGTTCGAGGTGGGCAGGCTGCTGGCCTACCGGGTGGCCTGGGTGCAGGCCCAGGGTCGCATCCCCAACCAGGAGGCGTCCATGAGCAAGCTGTTCGGCTCGGAGCTGCAGCAGCGGCTGGCGCGGGCCGGCGTGGAGATCATGGGGCTCGGGGGCCAACTGCGGCCGGGCAGCAAGTGGGCGCCCATGGCTGGCCGCATCGCCGACTACTACCTGGGGGCAGTGTCCACCACCATCGCCGCCGGCACCTCCGAGGTGATGCGCAACATCATCGCCATACGCGGCCTGGGTCTGCCGCGAGGCTAGAGGCTTGCGCAGGGGATGACGCAGCCTGCCTCCACACCTCCGGGCGACCCCATCGCCTACTACTTCCGCGAGGCGCTCCTCATCGGGGTAGGGGCCACGCGCCTCTACCTGATCCGTCACGCCCAGTCCCTCAGCAACACCGGCGAGGCCAGGGAATGGAGCGATCCTCCCCTGACGGAGGTGGGCCGACTCCAGGCGCAGCGCCTGGCTGACCGGCTGGCCCGGCAGGGGCTGGATGCCATTCTCTCCAGTCCGTCGCGGCGTGCCCTGGAGACCGCCAGATTCATCGCCGATGCCACCGGCCTTCCCGTCGAGGTCGAGGAAGATCTGCGGGAGGTGGTGATGGGCTCCCCCGACAACGACCCCCGTCAGCTGCAGGGTGAGGCGGCCGAGGCGCTGGCGAGACGCCTGGCCCGGGAGATGCGCTGGGACGCCTTCCCCGGCTCGGAGGGCAGCCGGGCTGCTCGCAGCAGGGTGAGGGGCATAATGGACCGGATAGCCCGTCGCTACGAGGGGCGGAGGGTAGCGGTGGTCACCCACTTCGGCTTTATCCAGACCTATCTGAGCATAGTGTTAGGGGTGCGCCGAGACTTCCTTTTCTACACCTTTAACGCCAGTATAACCTCGGTGCGGGTGAAGGGCAGGCGGCGCGTCATCTGGCGGGTGAATGACATCGCCCACCTGGAGGGGCTGCCCCCGGGGTTCGGCGGCATCTCGTAGGACGGGGCTAGGAGGCTTCCTCGCCGGCGGTGGCCGCCTCCAGGCGCCCCCGGTAGATCAGGGGCACCGGGCTGGGCAGCGGCCCGAAGATGGCCCCCGCCTCTCGCAGCGCTGCGATCTCCCCTTCCGACAGCCCCAGCAGCTCCCTGAGCACCTCATCGGTGTGCTGCCCGATGGCAGGAGGCGGCCCCTGCACGCCGGCCGGAGTACGGGACAGCTTGATGGGGGTATTGGCCACCTTCAGCGAGAAGCCCTTGGGGTGCTGCACGTCCACCAGCATCTCGCGAGCCTGGACCTGGGGGTCGGCCGCCGCCTGGGCGATGTCGTTGAGGGGGCCGCAGGGTATGCCCAGGGGCTCCAGCTCCTCGAGCCATTCCCTGGTGGTCTTCTTGCGGAACGCCTCGTTGAGAATAGGCTCCAGCTCGGCATGGTGCTGGGTGCGCAGGCCCGGCGTCTCGAAGCGGGGGTCGTCTATCAGCTCCGGCAGGCCCAGGGCGGCCAGGAGCAGCTCCCACTGGTTCTCGACGCCCCAGCTCAGGGCGATGACGATCCAGCCGTCCTTGGTGGGGAAGGCCTGGAACGGGGTGGTGGAGGGGTGGCGCGTCCCCAGGGGGCCGGGCACCTGGCCGGTGGCGAAGTAGCGGACGAAGGCGTTCTCCAGGATGGCCACCTGGCAGTCCAGCATGCTGATGTCCAGCATCTGCCCCTGGCCGCTCCGGTCGCGCTCGTGCAGGGCGGCCAGGATACCGATGGCCGTGAACAGGCCAGCGGCGATGTCGCCCAGGGAAATGCCCGGACGCACTGGCCTGCCTCCCGGCTCGCCGGTGATGCTCATGATGCCCCCCATGCCCTGCACGATGATGTCCAGGGCGGGCTTGTGGCGGTAGGGGCCCGTCTGACCGAAACCGGAGGTGGCAGCGTAGATGAGGCGGGGATTGTGACGGGAGAGGACATCGTAGCCCAGCCCCAGCCGCTCCATGGTGCCTGGCGTGAAGTTCTCCATCACCACGTCCACCTTCTCCACCAGGCGCAGGAAGAGGTCGCGGCCGGCAGGGTGCTTCAGGTCGAGGCAGATGCTGCGCTTACCGCGGTTGACGGAGAAGAAGTAGACCGACTCGTCCTCTATGTAAGGGCCGGTGGTGCGGGAAACGTCGCCGTAGGGCGGGCGCTCCACCTTGATGACATCGGCTCCCAGGTCGCGGAGGATCATGCTGGCGTAGGGGCCAGCCAGGATCCAGGTGAGGTCGAGAACGCGCACGTCCTGCAGCGGCCCGCTCATAGGCGCGCACTCCTCCCGCACTGTCCATGATAACAGGGGGAGGAGTGCGCTTCAGCCTAGGGGCTGGGCCGTTCTGACTAGTCCTCTTCCTCTTCGCTGGTGGAGAGGGTCAGGCGGGGGCCTTCCTCCGTCTCCTCGGCGTCGATGGTGGCGTTGGCCAGCATCGCTGCCACCTCGGGGGCCACCAGGAGCACGGGCACGTCACCGCTGTGGTAGACGTGGTCGTCGGAGCGGGCCTCGTCGAAGGCCAGCTCGAAGCCTCCGCTGCGCTGGATGAGCCGCAGGGTCTTTTCGGGGGCCTCGGCCAGCTCCAGCTTGATCTCCTTGAGCAGCTCGGCCGCCCTGTCGGTCACTACTAGGGCCATAACAATCGCCTCCTCTTGCTATCGCTGTGGTCCGTCCGGCCTCTGTCCCCCTCGTGCGCAGCGGCGTTAGAAGCCGCGGCGAGGGGCGGGACGTACCTTGTTGAAACAGTCGCTGCAGTAGACAGGCCGGTCCTGCCGGGGCAGGAAGGGGACCTGCGTCTTGGCACCGCAGCGCGCGCAGACCGCGTCGTACATGGGCCGGGCGGGGCCGCCGCCCATCGCCTGGCGTCGAGCCTGGCGACAGTTGGGGCACCGCTTGGGGTCCTGGTAGCCGCGGCTGGCGTGAAACTGCTGGTCGTCTGCGGAGAAGACGAACGACTCCCCGCAGTCGACACAGACTATGGTCTTGTCCTGGTAAACCACCCGATGACCTCCCTTTGGCTCTGTGTTCCCTTTTTCGCCTGGTCACGCTTGGGTCATCGGGCGGCCGAGGGGGACTGGAGCGACCCGATTTCCAGAGCGACCTGGCTCCCCATCATCCTACCACATCGCCGGCCGTAAGGAAAGCCGCCCTCTGAAGGCCTCTGCCGGCAATGATATACTTCTGCAAGGGCTTTTCCCCGCACGTCCGGCCGCCAGGAGCGAGCGAAGGGAGGTGCACCATGCCCACCGTAGACGTGGGTGGTCTCGAGCTGCATTACCGGGAGGCAGGCAGCGGCACTCCGGTGCTGCTGGTCCACGGCTTTACCGGCAACTCGCGTAACTGGGCGCTGACGGTGCCCGTGCTGAGATCTCGCTACCGTGTCATCTCCCCCGACCTGCCCGGCCACGGCCTCTCGGGCCGGCCCACTGACCCCGCTGCCTACTCCCTGGAGGCGATGGCCGAGGCGGTCTCCGCGCTGATGGACCGGCTGGGCCTGGAGGGCTGTCACCTGGTGGGCCACTCCATGGGCGGCATGATCGCCCAGGTCATCGCCCTCTCGCGGCCGCAGCGGCTGCGCTCCCTGGTGCTGGTGGACACCTCGGCCGAGCCTCCCGAAGGCCTGCGAACTCGCGAGCGGGCGCGACTGGTGGAGCTGGCCCGCGAGCAGGGCATGGAGGCGGTGTGGGAGGCCCAGCTGGCCATGAACCCCATGGCCGACCAGCTCCGAGCCCAGCCCGAGTTCCTGCAGACGTGGCGCGAGCAGTTCCTGATGACCTCTCGGGAGGCCTACATCTACTGTGCCCAGGCCATGGCCCAGCGCCGGCCGCTGCTGGACGACCTGTCGCGCCTCGAGCTGCCAGTGCTCATCATCTGCGGCGAGAACGACGAGCCGTTCGTGGGGCCATCGCAGCGGATGCACGAGCGCATCGCCGGCAGCGAGCTGGCCCTGATACCCCGTTGCGGTCATACGCCTCAGATAGAGCGGCCGGATGAATTCAATGCCATCCTGCTGCGTTTCCTGCAACGGGTGGATGGGGTGGCCGCCAAATAGCTCTTCAGTCGAAGTGCTCCTCCTTGACTCGCCAGCCCTTGGGGAGGAGCCTGGCCTTCACGTCCTGGATCATGCCCGAGTGGCCGCAGGCGTAGACGATGGTGTCCTCGGGGCGCAGGCCGAAGGTTTCGATGTATTTTTCGACGATGGTGTTGACCCGTCCCGTCTCGCCCTGCCAGCCGGCGTTGCGCTCCTCCTGAGGTCGGCTCACGGTGGGCACGTAGGTCAGCAGGTCGGGATGACGGCTGGCCAGCTCCCGCAGCTCGGAATCGTAGCCGAACTCGTCGCAGTAGCTGGCGCCCTGCAGCACGTAGAAGCGATGGCCCCTCTCCCCGCGGTGCAGATAGTCGCGGATGATGGAGACGAAGGGGGCGATGCCGGTGACGGTGGCCACCATGAGCTGGTTCGGATAGCCCGGCTCGAAGGTGAACAGCCCCTTGGCCCGCGGCCGCATGGTCACTTCGTCCCCCGGCCCCAGGCGCCACAGCCGTGGCGTCAGCTTCCCTTGTGGCACCAGCTCGATGAACAGCTCCACCCTCGGCAGTTCGTGGGGCGCCGACACGATGGAGTAGGGGCGCTCGATGCCGTCGCGGCCGATGGTGATGTACTGGCCTGGGCGGAAGTTGAAGGAGGAAGGCACCTCCAGCCAGAGGAGCATCAGGTCGCCGGTCAGGTCGCGGCGGCCCACGATGCGAGCAGTGAGCACCGCCGGCGGCCGCTTCACCAGCGTCTGGCCAGAAACGTCCATCTTGTCACCCATCGCTCGTCGCGCCCCCTACAGATATATCCCTCCACCTAAATTCTCCCACGAGTTGCCACCCTACAGAAGGGACGTTCGCCCCACGAGATATGTGACGTATGTCCCGGTGTGGCGCTGTATAATAGGACAGCGCCATAAGGCGGAGGCAGGCATATGCCCCAGAATTTCGACCTGGAAGAGGTCAGGCGGCGTTTCGTGGGTATGGAGACGCCGCCCACCAGGGGCCGCTATCCGGTAGAGCACGACCCCATCCGCCGCCACTGCCAGATGGTGGAGGACACGAACCCCCTCTTCCTCGACCCCGAGTATGCCAGCCGCACCCGCTGGGGCAGCGTCATCTGTCCGCCCTCGGGCTGGCTCGCCCTCTACTTCGCCAGCCTCGGGCCGTGGCCGCCGGCTTTCGAGCCCCTCGTCCCGGTGGTTCCTGCCCCGGGCAAGCGCATCATCAACATGTCGCAGGAGGTGGAGTGGTTCGACGTCATCAGGGTGGGGGACCGCCTGTCGGTGCGGCGGCGCATCGTCGACATCTTCCAGAAGCCCATCGGCATCGACCCGGAGGCGGTATGGGTGGTGAGCGAGCTGATCATTAGCAATCAAGAGGACAAGGTGGTATGCGTGGTCCGCAACACCCACCTGTTCCACCGCACGCCGGAGGAGGTGGCGGCGGCGCGGCAGGAGGCACAGCCGTGAAACGTCCTCAGCGGTACTGGGAGGACGTGCAGGTGGGGGAGGAGCTGCCGGGCTTCTCGCTGGAGATCAACCTGCGCCGCGTCTTCCAGCAGGTGAGCGGTACCCAGGACTGGTATCCCCTCCACTTCGATCCCCAGTTCGCCCGCCGCGCCGGCCACCCCGATATCTTCATGAATACGGGCTTCCTGCAGGCTGCGCTGGTGCGGGTCATCACCGACTGGATGGGGGACGAGGGGTTCCTGAAGAAGCTCTACTTCGAGATGAGGCGGCAGCAGCGCCCGGGCGACGTCATGACCTGCAAGGGGCGGGTGGTGGACAAATACGTCCGCGACGGCCTGCCTCTGGTGGAGTGCGAGGTTTGGGCCGAGAACGAGCGCGAAGGCGTGACCACCCCCGGCCGCGCCTGGGTGGTGCTGCCCATGCGAGAGGGCGCCTAGCCCTCCCCCAGCAGGCGGCGGATAGCAGGCAGGGCGGCCCGCGCTGCTTCCTCTCCCTTGCGCACTGCCCTGGCCATACCCAGGGGCACGAAGGCACCGATACCCCGCAGGTCGGGGCGGATCACCAGGTCGGCAGGCGGGCGTCGAGGCGGCTCCAGCGACAGAAGACGGGCCATGAAGGCCACCTGGCCCAGCCGCGAGGCCGGGTCTACGCCCAGCGACTGTAACCTCCGTCCGAGTCGAGCCGAGAGGGGTCGCAGCGGCGCTGGCAGGCGAAAGAACTCCGCCACCGTGACGGCGACTAGGGGACGGCCATTCCCGAACAGCCTCCGTGCCAGTCCCACCGGCACCGTGTCGTGCAGGCCGCCGTCGACTAGGGGCCGACCTTCTATCCATACCGGCGGGCAGATGACCGGCGAGCGGATGCTGGCCTCCACCGCTCTGCCCACGTTGCCCTCCGTCACCAGGTAACGGCGGCAGGTGGCCACGTCCAGCACGGCGGCGGCGAAGGGGACTGCGAGCTCGCGAAAGGACAGGCGACCGTAGGCGTGCCAGAGCAGGCGCCCGAATCCCCGGGCGTCGGGCGCAATGCGCAGCCCTTCCAGGAACCAGGCGGTCAGCGAGGCGGTATCGGCCGAGAGGGCCACGTCCAGCATGGCATCCACGTCGCGGTGGGCAGCATACATGGGACCGATGAGGGCACCGGCGCTGGCCCCTACGATGCCGGCGATGGGCACCCGGGCCTCGTGCAGGGCCTTGAGAACGCCCACGTGCGCCCAGCCGCGAATGCCGCCTGCCCCCAGGACCAGCACGATGCCGTCCATGGCTCAGGGCGCGCGCGCCACGCCCAGCACGTGGAGGCGGGCGATGCACATGGGCGGGAGGGGTGGCAGGGGCCTGCTCCACTCCAGCCGCACCAGCTCCAGCCCCGCCTCCTGCAGTAGCCGGGGGGCATTGCGGTTCGGATGGCAGCCGGCGCCGAACCAGCTCCAGAGAGGCGTCACGACGTCCTGCAGCAATGCCAGCGGCCCGTCGGGGTAGCGAACGTGTTCGTAAAAGCGCAGCTCGCCTCCGGGGCGCAGCACCCTGCGCACCTCGGCCAGGGCGCGGCGTGGGTCGTCCAGGGAGCAAAGCGCGAGGGTAGCCACGGCTGCGTCGAAGGTGCGGTCGGGGAAAGGGAGGTCTTCGGCGACGGCCTGCACCAGGGCGATGGGCCTCCCGAGCTGCTGCACGCGCCTTCGCGCCCGCGCCAGCATATACGGGTCAGGCTCGGTGGCCACTACGCGGGCGTCCTGGCGGTAATAGGGGAAGTTGGCGCCGGTGCCACAGCCGATCTCGAGCACCAGCCCGCAGGCGCCGCCGGCCACGTCGGCCCGGACCGACCGCAGGAATGTGGCCTCTGCCCGGGCCATGAGGCGGTCGTAGAAGGCGGCGAACCACTTATGGCCGCGTCGAGTCGCCATGACAGGCTATAGCCCAGGTGGCCATGTTAGCATAATCTAGGTCGCGAACACAGGAGCGCCCCGTGTCCACCGAGGCTGCCGAGGCTATTCCCACCCGGCCCCTGGCCACCCTGGACGAGAAGCGCCTGGGCTGGTCCGTCGTCCACCTGGCCTGGCCGGTGGTGGTGCAGCAGCTGGCCTATTCCCTGGTGCAGTTGGTGGACACCTACCTGGTGGGGCACCTGGGCGAGGACGCGCTGGCCGGCCTGCGCCTGGGCGGACAGGTCTACTGGCTATGCCTGGCCGGCATGGGCGCGGTGGGGGCGGGGACCATCGCTGTGGTAGCCAGGGCGGTGGGCGCCCGCGAGATGCAGCGGGCCGATGCCACCGTCCGCACGGCGCTGACCATGGCTGCCCTGTGGGGCCTCGTCCTGGCGCTGGGCCTGTGGTCCCTGGGGGAGTGGGCTCTCGGCATGATGGGGGCCGAGCCCGAGGCTCGGCGCCTGGGCGCGGAATATCTGCGGGCCAGCGCCATCGGTATGGTCTTCTGGTCGTTGCTGTACGCCGTCAACTCGGCGTTGCAGGCCGCAGGCGACACCCGGGTTCCGATGCTGATCGGCATATGCGTCAATGCCGTCAACGCGGTGGCGGCCTTCCTGTTGATCAACGGCCCCGGCCCGTTTCCGCGGCTGGAGGTGGCAGGTTCGGGCGCCGGATTCAGCATCGCTGCCCTGGTGGGAGCGCTTCTGGGCCTGGGCGTGTTGCTGTCGGGGCGGCGCACGTTGCGCTGGCGCCCCTTCGACGGCCCGCCCCTGGACCCCCGGGAGGCGCGGCGCATCCTGTGGGTGGGAGTGCCGACGGGGCTGGAGCAGGCCCAGTTCAACATCGCCTTCATGCTCTACACCCGCATCGTGGCCAGCATGGGGACCACGGCGGTGGCGGCTCACGGCGTGACCCTGGCCATCCAGGGCCTGGCCTTCAACGCCGGCTTCGGCATCAGCGTGGCCACCAGCGCCCTGGTGGGACAGGGTCTGGGCGCGAGGCGCCCTGACCTGTCGGAGCGGGCCACCTATCTGGCTGCCCGCTACGCCCTGGCCGTCACCACTCTGGTGGCGGTGGTGCTGGCGGTGTTCGGTCGCCAGATAACCAGCGCCTTCGTGGCCGGCGAGGGTGCCGACGAGGTGGTGGACTTGGGCGGCAAGCTGATGCTCATCTTCGCTCTGGCCATGCCCGGGCTGGGCATCAACCTGGCCTTCGGAGGCGCCCTGCGCGGCGCCGGAGACACACGCTGGGTGCTGGCCATCGTCGCCTTCTGCAACTGGGTGGTGAGGCTGGTGCCCGCCTATCTGCTGGCCATAGTCGCCGGTCTGGGGGTGCCGGGGGCGTGGGTGGGGGCGGTACTGGACCTGAACAGCCGTGCCCTCCTCCTCTGGCTCCGCTTCCGGCGGGGGCACTGGAAGCATATCCGCGTCTGAGCCTCCTGGCATCTGCAGTGCATGTGCTACCATAGAGGGGTCGGGAGGACGCCATGGCGCGCGTTATCGTTTACACCCTCACCAACTGTCCCACCAGCGAGAAAGCCATCGCCGCTCTCCGCGAAAGGGGGGTGGACTTCGAGGAGCGACGGGTCGACGAGAACCCCCAGTGGTGGGAGGAGGCCCTCCAGTATGCCGTCACCGTTCCCATCATCATCTGGGGCGAGGGCGACGTGGAGATAGGATGGGAGGGGGAGCACGGCTGAGAGATCACTTGAGGGCCGCGGGCCGGCCCTGAACCTCAGGCTTTACAATACGATAGCCCGCCGCAAGGAAGAGTTCCGGCCCCTGGAGCCGGGGCGGGTGCGCATGTATTCTTGCGGTCCCACCGTCTACCGCTACGCCCACATAGGCAACCTGCGCACCTACCTGATGGCCGACTGGCTGCGGCGGACGCTGGAGGCCCTGGGCTACGAGGTGACCCACGTCAAGAACATCACCGACGTGGGGCACATGCGCCAGGAGCATCTGGAGCGTGGGGAGGACAAGGTCATCGCCGCCGCCCTGGCCGAGGGCAAGACCCCTCAGCAGATCGCCCAGTTCTACACCGAGGCCTTTCTGCGGGACGAGGCGCGGCTGAACATCCTGCCCGCCCACCACTTCCCTCGCGCCAGCGAGCATGTGTCAGACATGATCGCCCTGGTGCAGAGGCTTCAGGAGAAAGGCCATGCATATGAGCGAGAGGGCAACGTCTACTTCGACGTCTCCAGCTTTCCCGCCTATGGGCGCCTCTCGGGGCAGACAGGGGAGGGGCTGGCCGAGGGGATGAGGGTGGAGCCAGACCCCCTCAAACGGGACCAGCGGGACTTCGCCCTCTGGAAGGCGGCCGAGCCGGGGCGAATGCTCAAGTGGCCGAGCCCCTGGGGCGAGGGCTTCCCGGGCTGGCACATCGAGTGCTCGGCCATGGCCATTCGTTACCTGGGGCCGCGGCTGGACATCCACACGGGAGGGGTGGACAACATCTTCCCCCATCACGAGGACGAACTGGCCCAGAGCGAAGCGGCCTATGGCAGCCCCTTCGTCCGCTACTGGGTGCACGGACAGCACCTGCTGGTGGACGGCCTGAAGATGGCCAAGTCCACCGGCAATGTGTATACCCTGGACGATTTGACGCGGCGCGGCTTCGAGCCCCTCGCCTTCCGCTACCTCTGTGCTACCGTCCATTACCGCACGCGCATGAACTTCACCTGGGAGTCGCTGCGGGCGGCCCAGCGGGGGCTGCTCCGCCTGCGTCTCCACGCCCAGGCAGCGGACGGGGAGGCCGAGGCCCTGCCGGAGGAGGCCGCCCCCTGGCTTCGACGATTCTGGGAGGCCGTGTGCGACGACCTCGGCCTGCCGCGTGCCCTGGCGGTGGCCTGGGGTGTGGCCCGCTCCAGCCTGCCGGCGCCCGTCAAGCGGCGCCTGCTGCTGGACTTCGACCGGGTGCTCGGGCTGGGGCTGGACCGTCCGGCGGAAGCTCCCTCTCTGCCTGCCGAGGTGGAACTGCTGAGAAGGGAACGGGACGCCCTCCGCGCCCAGGGGCGCTGGGCCGAGGCCGACCGTCTGCGCCTTCGCCTGGGCGAGATGGGCTACGAAGTGCGCGATACCCGTAGCGGCACTGCAGTCGTCCCCCGGCCGCGCTGGCTGGCCCAGCCGGGCACCATCTCCCGCAGCAGCGATGTCCCGTCCATCATCCAGCAGCCGCCGACGCTGGAGTTCAGCGTCAGCCTCCTGGCCCGCGACAACTTGCCGGAGGTGAGGCGCTGCCTCCAGGCGCTTCTGCGCTGGCTGCCAACAGAGGCCGAGGTCCTGGTGGTGGACAACGGCTCCAGCGACGATACCGGGCGCTGGCTGGACGAGTTGGCGGCGGATGATAGGCGGGTGCGCGTCTTCCACGCCGACCACTTTCTCGGGGCGGCCGCCGGCCGCAACGTGACGGTGCGCCAGGCGCGAGGGCGTATCTTTGTCTGGCTGGACGCCAGTGTGGAGCTTACGGGCGATATCTTTTCGCCCCTCGCCGTCGGCCTCTCCAGGCCTCGGGTGGGCCTGGTGGGCCGCTGGGGCCTGAGGTCCCCGGACCTGCGCAGCTTCGACGAAGTGGAGGAGGCGGGCGAGGTGGATGCCCTGGAGGGGTACCTGATGGCCCTGCGCCGCGAGGTTCTCGCCCAGGTCGCCCCTCTCGACGAGAAGTTCCGCTTCTACCGACACCTCGACCTGGACTTGAGCCTTGCCGTTCGCTCTCTGGGCTACATCCTGGTGTGCGACCCTTCGCTGCCTGTGGTGCGCCATGCCCACGGCGAGTGGGAGCGGACCCAGCCCGAGGAGCGCGAGCGGCTGAGCAGGCGCAACTTCTACCGCTTCCTGCGGCGCTGGGGAGGCCGCCAGGACCTGCTGGTGGGCTCTCGCTGAGGTCGCACCTGGCCCCCCACCCTTTTTGGCCCTAAAATGAGGGCGCGACCACCGGCGAGGGAGGGACTCGAGGCTTGGAGCTGGGCGGCGTGGGGCTGGGGGTGGCCTTCCTGGCGGGGCTTTTCTCTTGCCTCTCGCCCTGTGTACTGCCCCTGGTGCCAGCCTACCTGGGCTACCTGAGCGGGGCCACGGCCACCGCCGCCCAGGCGGAGGCAGCCGGGCCGGGGGCGGCGGTGGCAGTGCAGGCGCGCCCGACGGTCGGCGGGCCTGTGCTGGGCCATGCCCTGGGGTTCGTCCTCGGCTTCAGCGTCGTCTTCGTCCTGTTCGGGGTCTCCCTGGGGGTGCTGGGATTCTTCTTGCGGGAGCATCTGGACATCGTCCAGAAGGTGGCCGGCAGCCTGCTCATCGTTCTGGGCCTGCACCTGGCCGGGGTCATCCCCATACCCTGGCTGGAGCAGGAGAGGCGCCTCGGCATCGGCGGAGGCAGAGGTTACCTGCGCTCCTTCCTGGTAGGCGCTTCCTTCGCCTCGGGATGGAGCCCCTGCATTGGTCCGACCCTGGGCGCCATCCTAGCTCTGGCCGTCTCGGGAGGAAGCTGGGCCCAGGCGGCCGTCTTGCTGGCCACCTACTCGGCCGGGATGGCGGTGCCCTTCCTGGCCATGGGGGCTGGCTTCGATGCCCTGCGACCCCTCTACCTGCGTCTCAGGCGCTGGTCGGGCGCCATCAACTTCGTCAGCGGCGTCATCCTGGTGGTGGTGGGCGTGCTGGTCTTCACCGACAGCCTCATCGGCCTGAACCGCCTGTTCGATTGGGGGCCTCTGGCGGAGCTGTCGGGCCGCTTCTGATCCCATGCCTCGCTACGACTGGAAGCGACGTCTCATCGCCCTGGCCGGCGTGGCCGTGGGTGTAACGGTCGTGCTGGCGGTCCTGCAGGCCACCGGCAACTTCGGGCGGGAGAGGGGCATCGAGCCGGCGCGCCTGGTGGCTGGCCCGCCGGTGGCGGGGGCAGTGGAATACGAGGTGGGGCCCAGGATCGGGCAGTATGCGCCCGACTTCGTGGCCTCGCGGCTGGAGGACGGCACCCCCGTTCGCCTGAGCAGCTTTCGCGGCCGCCCCGTCTTCATCAACTTCTGGGCCAGCTGGTGCGAGCCTTGCCGGGAGGAGCTGCCGGCCATCGCTGACCTGATGCGTCAGCATCCGGAGCTGGTGGTCATCGGCATCAACCGCGGCGATACGTCGGGGACGGCCCTGCGCTTTCTGGAAAGCATCGACCTGGGCGAAGGGCGTCGGGGCATGAAGTTCACTGAGGCGGTGGCCGACCCTCAGGACACCCTCTTCAATGCCTACCAGGGGCTGGGAATGCCCTTCAGCATCTTCCTGGACGCCAGCGGACGAGTGGTGGCGGTGCACAATGGACAGCTGACCCGCGAGCGGATGGAGGAGTACTACCAGCGCGCGGCCACCGGCACCCTGCCCTGACGGCTCCACCATGCTATGCTGGCCCAGGGTCGCCGGCTGCCAGAGAGGTAACGTGCGATGGGCGATGCGGCCGTCGTCGCCGCGGCGGTGGACTCGAGGTGGGCGCGGCAGATGGCCGGCGGCGATGGCGAGGCCGGCAAGGCCACGGAGGAACACGGCCCCGACCTTAGGCAATGGGCCAGCGTGCCCTGGAGGGCGCCGTCGTGACGAGACATTCCAGCCAGCCCATCGTCATCGCCGATTATGACCCTCATTGGCCCCGCCATTTCGAAGCGGAGCGCGACCTGATAGTGCGCGCTTGCGGCCCCGAAGCGTTCGTGGCCATCGAGCACATCGGCAGCACTGCCGTGCCCGGCCTCGCAGCGAAGCCCATCATCGACATCATGGCGGGAGTACGGTCCCTCAACTTGGTGACCGGGTTGATCGGGCCGCTGGGATCCATCGGCTATCAGTACGTGCCCGAGTATGAGGTCGATATGCCGGAGCGTCGCTACTTCCGCAAGGACGTGGGCGGGCGACGCGCCTTCCACCTGCATGTGGTCGAGCATGGCGGCGAATTCTGGGAGCGGCACCTGCTCTTCCGGGACTTCCTGCGAACCCATCCCGACGCCGCACGGGCCTACGAGCGGCTCAAGCGCGCGCTGGCCGCGGAGTACAGCGCCCGGTCCGACCGTGCCGGCTACACCGAAGCCAAGACCGACTTCATCCGGGCGATAGAGGAGCAGGCGCGGGCAGAGGCTGAGCGACGGCGTCGCTGACCTTTCCCGCTCCGGCCCGCGGCTGACCTGCCACGACGCCAGCTCCCCGAGCCGATGGTCTACGAGAGCCGGGCCTGTGCGGCCCCGGCGAGGGGCCACCCCGTAGCAGCAGCGAACGCACGCGTCCTGACGGCTGCCGGCCCCTCGACACCACCGGCGGCCCCTTTTTCCAAGCTCCATCCGTACACGCGCCAGCTATCCGAGGTATAGAAAACTTCGAATGGTGGTACTTGTCTGTCCAGGAGCGGCTAAGGTATGCTAGAAGCCGAAATCGCTGCGGGAGGTCTGACATGCTGGTCAAGAAGGACATTTACGAGATAGGCGAGATCCCCCCTGCTGGCCACATTCCCAAGTACATGTATGCCCAGGTCATCCGTCGCGAGCGTTTCGGCGAGCCCATCAAGGGCTTCCAGATCGAGAAGATCGAGGTGCCCCGCGATCTGAAGCCCGACGAGGTGCTGGTGCTGGTGATGGCCGCCGGCATCAACTACAACAACGTCTGGGCGTCCCTGGGGGTGCCGGTGGACGTCATCTCCGTCCAGCAGCGGGACGGCGATCCCTCCGACTTCCACATCGGCGGCTCCGACGCGTCCGGCATCGTCTGGGCGGTGGGCAGCGAGGTGCGCAACGTCAAAGAGGGCGACCGGGTCGTCATCCACTGCGGCATGTGGGACAAGGACGACCCGTACATCAAGGCCGGCGGCGACCCCATCATGGCGCCTTCGGCCCGCATCTGGGGGTATGAGACCAACTGGGGCAGCTTCGCCCAGTTCTGCAAGGTGCAGGCCCACCAGTGCATGCCCAAAGCGCCCCACCTGACCTGGGAGGAGGCGGCTGCCCCCACCCTGGTGGGGGCCACCGCCTACCGCATGCTCCTGGGCTGGCCTCCGCACACCGTCCAGGAGGGGGACGTGGTGCTGGTGTGGGGAGGAGCTGGCGGTCTGGGCACCATGGGCATCCAGATAACCAAGATCTTCGGCGGCATCCCCATAGCGGTGGTCTCCAGCGATGACAAGTTCGGCTACTGCATGAAGCTGGGGGCCAAGGGGTGCATCAACCGCAAGAAGTTTAACCACTGGGGCATGCTCCCCCACTGGACGGACCGCGAGGCCTACAACCGCTGGCTGGAGGGTGCCCGTGCCTTCGGCCGCGCCATCTGGGACGCCCTGGGCGACCGTCGCAACCCCCGCATCGTCTACGAGCACCCCGGAGAGGACACCATCCCCACTTCCATCTTCGTCTGCGACACGGGCGGCATGGTGGTCATCTGCGCCGGCACCACCGGCTACAACGCGGTGGTGGACCTGCGCTATCTCTGGATGCGACAGAAGCGCTTTCAGGGCTCTCACTTCGCCAATGACGAGCAGGCCTATGCCTTCAACCAGCTGGTCATCGAGGGTAAGATAGACCCGTGCATGTCTTCGCGCCTGTTCAAGTTCGAGGAGATCGGCCTGGCCCACCAGCTCATGTATGAGAACCGTCACCCCGAGGGCAACATGGTGGCCCTGGTCAGCGCGCCGCGTCCGGGCCTGAAGGACCTGCCCTGAGGGGACAGTCGTCGGGGGGTGCTAGCGAGTGTATTGTCCCAAGTGCAACGAGCAGCTGAGGGTGGGCAAGCGCAGCGGGGTCACCGTGGACTGGTGCCCCCGCTGCCGCGGTGTGTGGCTGGACCGGGGCGAGCTGGAGAAGATCATCGAGCGGGAGACGGAGTATTACAGCCCTTATGAGGAGGCCTACGAGCGAGAGTACGAGCGCGAGTACAGGCCTACTGACAGGCCCCCTCCCCCTTATTACGGTAAGCCCAAAAAGAAGAAGGGCTTCCTACGAGAGCTGTTCGATTTCGAGTTCCTGGACTGAACGGTACGCATCCTAAAGGGGGGCTGTCCGAGCGCTCTGGCACATGGCTCGGGCAGCCCTGTTGCCTTCTGTCTGCGCTGGCGCTCCCTCAGCGAAAGCGGGGGAGGCCGTCCCTTCTGCTCGCCGCCCCTCCTGTAGGTGTCGGTAACGGTAGGCCCCATCCTCTGCGCCGCCGGGCCAGCTCCTAATCCATGACGGGCCTGGGCCATGGGGGCTGGACCTTGTTCCCGTCGGGGCGTTGACCTAATATGGGGGCGCTCGAGGAGGTGACGCGGCTATGCCCCAGGTGGTGACCCTCCCCTTCGGCGCTGGCACCGTCCAGGTCGAGCTGCCAGACGATGCTATCGTCATAGGTGGCGGAGGTGATGGCCGCCCCCGCCTGCAGCCTGCTCCCGATCAGGAGGGGACCGTCCGCGAGGCCCTGGCCAACCCTCTGGGGATGCCCCGGCTGGGCGAGCTGGCACGCCCCGGGGCACGCGTCCTCATCGCCTTCGATGACTGCACCGTCGCCTCCTACGGCCCGGTGCGTCGGGTGGCCATCGAGGCCATTGTGGAGGAGCTGAGGGCGGCGGGCGTGCGAGAGGAGGACATCCATCTGGTCTGCGCCAATGCCCTCCACCGCAAGTGGCGAAGGGAGGAACTGGCCTCCGTGCTGGGGCAGGAGCTGGTGGACCGCTTCGGCCAGCGCCTCTCCTGCCACGACGCCGAGGCGCCCGAAGACCTGGTCTACCTCGGCACGAGCGAAAGCGGCTACGACGTGGAGGTCCACCGGCTGGTGGCCGAGGCCGACATCACCTGCTACGTCAATGCCGGGTATCACCTGGGCTTCAACGGCGGCTGGAAGTCCATCGTGGTGGGACTCTCCACCTGGCGCTCCATCCGCTGGACGCACACGCCCGACGGCATGTCCATGTCCGTCCACGACAACCGCATGCACCGGGTGCTGACGGAGATGGGGCACCACCTGCAGCGCAGGCTGGGGAGGCCCATATTCAAGGTGGAGACGGTGCTGGCCAACCCCTACCAGGTGGCCCGCGTCTTCGCCGGCGACGTGGACGCGACGCGGCAGGCCGCCATCGAGGTGATGGCCTCCCTTTTCCCGCCCCGACGGGCCGAGGCGCCCGTCAAGGCCGACGTCTTGGTCTATGGAGTGCCGGCCTGGAGCCCCTATGCAACGTTCGCACGCATGAACCCCATCCTGACGCTGGTCTCCAGCGGACTGGGATATCTCGGGGGCTATATCGAGGCGCTGGGCAAGCCCGGCTGTTCGGTGGTCATGGCTACCCCGTGTCCCGAGGAGTGGGACATGGTCCACCACCCGGCCTACAAGGAGGTATGGGACCGGGTCCTGCCTCAGACCAGGGACCCTTACGAGATCATGGCCCGCTTCGAGGACGAGTTCGTCTCTCACCGAGGCTACATCGAGGCCTACCGCTTCGGCTACGCCTATCACCCCGTGCATGCGCTGCTGGCCACCCATCCGCTGAAGCGTCTGCGCCACGCCGCGCGGGTGTTCGTGGCCGGAGCCGAAGACCCGGCGGTGCCCAGGCACTTGGGCTTCATACCCACCCGGACGGTGGAGGAGGCCATCGCTGAGGCGCGGCGCCTGCACGGCCCCGATGCCAGCGTGGCCTGCGTGGCCCGCTTCCCGGGCACCTAGCTACAGGTCCACCTTCAGGACACGGGCGGCGTTCTCGCGCAGTATCTTGGGTCGCACCTCGTCGCGGAAGGGTGCCCCCTCGAAGTCCGCCAGCCAGCGGTCGGGCGTGATCATGGGGTAGTCGGAGCCGAACATCACCTTGTCCTGCAACAGAGTGTTGGCATACTGCACCAGCTGGGGCGGGAAGTACTTGGGCGAGTAGCCCGAGAGGTCCATGAACACGTTGGGCTTGTGCAGGAGGACCGCTATCTGCTCGTCCACCCAAGGGAAGGCGGGATGGGCCATGATGATGGTCAGCTCGGGGAAGTCGGCAGCCAGGTCGTCTATGTGGGGTATGGGGGCGCAGTACTTGGTCTTTATGCCCCCGCCGCCGGGGTAACCGGCGCCGAAGCCTGTCATGCCGCTGTGGAAAAGGGCCGGCACCCCCAGCCGGGCAATAGTCTCCCAGAGAGGATAGAACCGGTGGTCATTGGGAAAGAACTCCTGCAGGCTGGGATGGAACTTGACTCCCCGCAGCCCCAGCTCCTCGACGCTGCGGCGCACTTCATCGATGGCCTTCTTCCCTTTCCAGGGGTCCACGCAGCAGAAGCCGATGAACTGCCCCGGATAGCGGCGCACAATGTCGGCGATAAAGTCGTTGCTGACGGGCGGCAGGCCGGTCTTGGCCTCCCAGTCCTCGGCCAGGATGACGCCCACTATATCGCGCTCGGCGTAGTACTGGGCCATGGCCTCCACCCCTTCGGGCGGGGGCGGTGCCCGGAAGTAGGCCTGGGTGGCTACCCGCAGGGGATGGCGGGCGGCTTCTCCCTGGGGTGGGACGTGTACGTGCATGTCGATGGCCCTGACCATGTCGCCCCCTTTGTGCCGATGCGGCGTGGTTGCCGTATAAGCATAATGTGGCCGTGGCACCGACGGCAAAGCCCCGTCATGACCGGGGCTGGGGCCGAGACCGAGGCGTCCATTTTCCTCGAACGAGGTGATCGTGGAAGCCCGCGGTCGGCAACCTGGAGCGCCTGCCTTACCTGGGCTGGGCTCAGAAGAAAGGGCTCCAGGTCGGAGTCGGGCAGAAGCGAGGACATGTCGATCCGGGTGGCGAGACGCAGAGCTGCGCCATTGACAGAGGGGAGGCGGCGCTGATAAGAAGAGGCTGACGACTGACCCTGTGCATGTGGCCGGCGACAAGCGGCAGTCGCGACGCAAGGCGTTGGCCCTGAGGACTGCGGCCATGAGCGAGAGCCCGGTTCTCTACGAAGAGCGCGACTCCCTCGCCATTATCACCCTCAACCGCCCTGAAAAGCTGAACACGCTGAACGAGGCGATGATTCAGGGCATCGCGGACGCGGTGGAGCGGGCGACCCTTTCGGAACAGGCCCGCTGCATCATCCTGCGTGGGGCGGGGCGAGCCTTTTCTGCCGGGTACGACCTGACGGCTGGGGGCGAGGAGGGTGCCGGCTTCAAGCCTCGGTTCGGTGCTCCCAGGCTCGAGCCGAGGCCTGGCGCGTGGGACCCGGTGCGGGACCTGGCTTTCATGGGCCACAACGTGCGCCGCTTTATGACCCTCTGGGAGTGTCCGAAGCCGGTCATCGCCCAGATCCACGGCTACTGTCTCGGCGGCGCAACGGACCTGGCCCTGTGTGCCGATCTCATCTTCATGGCAGAGGACGCTATCATCGGCTACCCTCCCTCCCGTATTTACGGCACGCCGACGACGATGCTCTGGGTATACCGCATCGGGCTCGAGCACGCCAAGCAGTTCCTCCTGACCGGCGACCAGATAGATGCGGCCACGGCCTACCGGATCGGCCTCTGCTCTAAGGTATTCCCGCCCGACCGGCTCGCCGAGGAGACCGAGGCGTACGCGCGGCGCTTTGCCCACATTCCCGCCAATCAGCTCGCTCTGAACAAGCTCCTGATCAACCAGGCGTTCGAGAACATGGGGCTACGCACAACCCAGCTGCTCGGCACGCTGTTCGATGGGATCGCCCGCCACACGGAAGAGGCCTACCGCTGGGTGGAGAGCTTCCGCGAGATCGGGTTCCGCGAGGCCATTCGCCGACGCGACGCCCCCTTCGGTGACTACGGGGAAGCGAAAAAGACGAGGGGCCCTGCCGACTCTTCTGCCTGACAACCACGGGCGTGCCCGTCGCCCCTCTGAACCCCCGTAAGCGCTAGGACAGCTGCCGACGCCTAGGACGTCCCATATCGACTCGGGTAGGCAGGCTGCTTCTAGCCCAGGCGATGCGCGGGCAGCGGAGGCCTCGTAGATGCTCGACGGCCTGTGGGCGGGCTGCCTCGAGCGACCTGGCCTGGCGGTGGTGGCCAGTTGCCCTGCCCCAGCAGGCAAGCGCCAGCAGGAGCAGGGTGATGGGCGCTGACGTTCGGCCCGTCTGATATGTGACAAACGTCCCCCGTCGTCCGTGACCTCTTGCCCTGCCGCCCCCACCGGGGGCGCCTGAAACTTCGGAAGTGAGGTTCCCCGCATAACAACCAATCAGTAGGGAGGTGAGAGTCTTGCAGATGATGAGGCGCTTGCCGGAGACGGGTCTGGTGGTCGTGTTGAGCCTCATGTTGGCCGCCGGCATAGCTGGCGCTGCCATTGCGCTGGGGCTGGCTGGACTCGAAGGGGCTTCGGCCCAGCCGGTGCGCGAGTATACTCTCGACATTGTGCCCACGGACATTGATTACGGGGGCGGTAATGTCTGGCATGCCTGGACATACAAGCTGGCCGACCAGCCGAGAGGAAGCGTGCCGGGGCCGACCCTCACTGTCACCGTGGGCGAGAAGCTCAGGGTGCGGGTGCGCAACCGCCACAATCTGGTCCACAGCTTCCACACCCACCTGACCCACTACGCCCTAGAAAGCGATGGCAGCCAGCTCAATGTCATCACTGGCCAGGGCGCGGGGGCTATGATCCCGCCGGGCGGCGAATACGTCTACGAGTTCGAGCCGACCGAGCCCGGCATCTACTACTACCACTGCCACTCGGCCGACGGCGGGCTGACCATCTCCCAGCACATACGGCAGGGGCTCTACGGGGCCATCATAGTCAGGGCCAAAGACGAGCCGCCCATGAGGGACGAGGTCATCTTCATGTCCGAGGTGGGCCACGAGACCGAAGGCCAGGTGCCGCCCTTCATCATGAACGGCCTGGGCCTGCCGGGTGGGGAGCACCGGCTGGAGGAGGTTTTCCACCAGCAGGGCATGGCTGGCGTCGAGGCCCAGCTCGGCAAGACGGTGCCCGTGCTCAGGGCCAGGGTGGGAGAGCCCATCCGCCTGCACGTGATAAACATCGGCGACGTTATCCACAGCTTCCACATCCACCACGCCAGCCATGTGTCGGAGGGGGTGCTGCAGGGACGGCCCTGGCCGGCTAACGTGGTCCCCCTGGTGCCCGGCGCTGCCGACACGCTGAGGGTGGTCTTCACGGAGCCGGGTCTGTGGCTGTTCCACTGCCACGTGGTCAGCCATGCCGATGCGGGGATGATAGGCCTGTTCATGGTGGAGCCAGCGCCGCCAACCCGCTAGACAGTCGGCGCCGTCCTACGGTGCATCGGGGGGCCATCGGGCCGGGCCCCCCGATGCCGTATGGCAGCCGCGGGCAGGCTTCTACGTCCAGTAAACGCGCTGCGCTGCAGAAGCCTGTACGAGAACCGCCGCTCGCATCCGGCGCGCCCAAACGCGATGTCCGCCTCATCGTCTCCCGCGCTCGGGCCGGACCACCCCTCGGCTCGGCCACTGGCAGACTTGCGCACCCATGCGACATGTTTGTGCGGTTTTGCCCGACACGATTTCGGGCCGAAAGGCCCGCCAGCCGGTGACCTTAGTCGGTTCGCACCGCACCGCTGCGTAGGGCTTACTGGAGCCGAAAAGGTAGCGGGAGGACGGAGCCATGGCCAGCGGAGGCGAAAGGCCCTTCAGGGTCACCAGGAGGGACTTTCTGCGCGCCCTCGCCGGCGGAGCTGCATCCCTGGCAGCAGGCGTGCAGCTGCCGCACGAGCTACTGCGCTTCTCTTTCCTGCAACCGGTCCAGCCCGGCCTGAACCCCCTCAAGGAGTACCCCAACCGCGGTTGGGAGAAGGTCTACCGCGACCTGTACACCCCCGACTACACCTACCACTACCTGTGCGCGCCCAACGACACCCACGGGTGCCTGCTCAAGGCCAACGTGAAGAACGGGGTTGTGGTCTACGCCGACCCCAGCTTCGGCTACGGCAAGGCCACCGACCCTTACGGCAACCAGGCCTCCGCTCGCTGGGACCCCCGCGTCTGCATAAGCGGCCTGGCCTATGTGCGCCGCTTCTACTCCGACCGTCGGGTGAAGGGCGCCTTCGTCCGTCTAGGCTTCAAACGCTGGGCCGAGGCGGGCTTCCCCCGCGACCCGGCCACGGGCCGGCCGCCCGAGCAGTTCTTCTCCGGCCGGGGCAAGGAGGAGTTCGTCCAGGTCAGCTACGAGGAGGCCTACCGGCTGGTGGCCAGGGCCTTGGTGGACATCGCCCGCACCTACAGCGGCCGCGAGGGCGAGGAGCGGCTGCGCCGACAGGGCTACGACGAGGCCATGGTCGAGGCCGCCCACGGCGTCGGCACCCAGACCATCAAGGCCCGCGGTGGCATGCCGCTGCTGGGCCCCATCCGCGTCGGCGGGCTGTACCGGTTCGTGAACATGCTCGCCCTCCTGGATGCTCATGTGCGGGGCGTCGGCCCTGAAGGGGCGGTGGGCGGCCGCCACTGGGACTCCTACTCCTGGCACACCGACCTTCCCCCGGGCCACCCCATGGTCAGCGGGCAGCAGACCCTCGACTTCGACCTCTACACGGCCGAGAACGCGCGCCTCATCACCCTCTGGGGCATGAACTGGATCGCCACCAAGATGCCCGACGGCCACTGGCTCACCGAGGCCAAGCTGCACGGGGCCAGGGTGGTGACCATCGCCCCCGAGTACCAGAGCAGCAGCTCCAAGGCCGACGAGGTCATCGTCATCCGCCCCGGGAGCGACGCCCACTTCGCCCTGGGCCTGGCGCACGTCATCGTCCGCGACCGCCTCTACGATGAGGCGTTCGTCAAGTCCTTCACCGACCTGCCCCTCCTGGTGCGCATGGACAACCTCAGGCGCCTCCAGGCGCGCGACGTCATCCCCGGCTACCGCCCGGCCGAGCTGCGCAACGCCACCCGCGTCATCAAGGACGGCGAGAGGCCGCCCGCGCCGGCGCAGCAGGACGTCCAGCTCGTGCCCGAATCGCTGCGGGCGGAGTGGGACGACTACATGGTCTGGGACCTGCGCAGCGGCGGCCCCCGCCCCGTGAGCCGCGACCTGGTGGGCCGCCACTTCCAGGAGGCCGGCATAGAGCCGGCCCTGGAGGGGGAGTTCGAGGTCTCCCTTGTGGACGGGCGGCGGGTCAAGGTGCGTCCGGCCTTCGACCTGGTGAAGCAGTACCTGATGGACTCCTGCAGCCCCGAGCAGATATCGAAGGTCAGCTGGGCGCCGGTGGAGGCCATCGAGAACCTGGCCCGGGAGATAGCGGCCAACAAGACCCGCACCCTGTTCGTGGAGGGCATGGGCCCCAACCACTTCTTCAACAACGACTGCAAGGACCGGGCCATCATCCTGGTGGCGGCCCTCACCAACAACATCGGCCACTTTGGCGGCACCGTGGGCAGCTACGCCGGCAACTACCGCCTGGCGTTCTTTTCTGGCTTCGGCCAGTACGGCACCGAGGACCCCTTCGATATCGAGCTGGACCCGAGCCGGCCCGCCCGCACCCGCAAGACCTACAAGGCGGAGTCGGCCCACTACTACAACTACGGCGACCGCCCCCTGCGGGTGGGTAACAAGGTGTTCACCGGCCGCACCCACATGCCCACGCCCACCAAGGCGGTGCTGTGGGCCAACTCCAACTCCATCCTGGGCAACGCCAAGTGGGCCTACAACGTCATCGTCAACACGCTGCCCAACATCGAGCTGATATGCGTGAACGACTGGTCGTGGTCGGCTACCTGCGAATACGCCGATGTGGTGTTCGGGGTGGATAGCTGGGCGGAGCGCAAGTTCCCGGACATCTACGGCTCGGTCACCAATCCTTTCCTGCAGGTGTGGCCCCGCACGCCGCTGCCGCGCATCTTCGACACCCGCGACGACGTGGAGGTATGGGCGGGCATCGCCGCTGCCCTGGCCGAAGAGACGGGCGACCGCCGCTTCCGCGACTACTGGCACTTCGTCTACCAGAACCGGGTCGAGGTCTACATCCAGCGCATTTTCGATGCCAGCAACACGGCCAGGGGCTACCGCTTCGACCAACTGGAGGCCAGCTGCGCCCAGGGCATCCCTGCCTACATGCTCAACCGCACCAGCCCGCGCATCGTGGGCTGGGAGCAGACCCAGGAGAGCAAGCCCTGGTACACCAAGTCGGGGCGGCTGGAGTTCTACCGCGACGAGGAGGAGTTCATCGAGTACGGCGAGAACCTGCCGGTGGCGCGGGAGCCGGTGGACGGGACCCCTTACGAGCCCAACGTCATCATGGCCCGGCCGCACCCGGCCATCCGCCCGGCGCCGCCCGAGGCCTACGGCCTCACCGCCGATGACCTGCGCGTGGAGGTCCGGCAGGTGAGGAACATCGTGCGGACGCCGGAGGAGATCGCTGCCAGCCTGCATCCGCGCCGCCGTGACGGCTTCACCCACGTGCTCATCACGCCCAAGTACCGCCACGCCTGCCACACCACCGGGGCGAGCACCGACCTGGACGTGGTCTTCTGGGGGCCCTTCGGCGACTTCTACCGGCATGACCCGCGTAAGCCGTGGGTGGGCGAGGGCTACATAGACCTGAACCCCGAAGACGCCCGTGAGCTGGGCATCGAGGACGGCGACTACGTCCGCTGCATCGCCGACCCGGAGGATCGCCCTTTCACCGGCTTCGATGCCGGTCACCAGGATGGCAAAGTGGCTAGCTGGCTCGTTCGGGCCCGCTACTACCCGAGCATCGCCCGGGGGGTGGGCCGTGCCTGGTTCCACTTCCACATCGCCACCCACGGCAGCGTGGAAGGCCACGAGACCAGGCCCGACCGGCTGGCCAAGAACCCCCGCACCGGCTACCAGGCCGGCTATCGCTACGGCAGCCACCAGTCCGTCACCCGCGCCTGGCTGCGCCCCACCCTGCAGACCGACAGCCTCGTTCGCAAGGACACGGCCGGCCAGATGCTGGGCAAGGGGTTCGAGCCCGACGTCTACTGCGTGGTGGGCGCGCCCAAGGAGAGCTTCGTGCGCATAGAGCGGGCCGAGCCGGGCGGCGAGGACGGCGAGCGCCGCTGGTCGCCGGCCGACAAGGGCTTCCGCCCCGGCTACGAGTCCGAGGCCGTCCTCAAGTACCTCAAGGGTGCCTTCATCAGGGTGGAGGGATGAGCCATGCCCAGGGTGTACAACTGGCAGATCGGGCGCGAAATGGAGTACCCCTTCGAGGCGGCGCGGCCCAAACGGCAGGCGGCGGCCGTCTTCGACATCAACAAATGCATCGCCTGCCAGACCTGCACCATGGCCTGCAAGACTACCTGGACGTCGGGCCGAGGGCAGGAGTATATGTTCTGGAACAATGTGGAGACCAAGCCCTGGGGCTCGTATCCCCTGGCCTGGGACGTGCGCATTCTCGAGATGTTGGGCCCCCAGACCTGGCAGGGGGGCCGCTACACGGGCAAGACCATCTTCGAGGCGGCACCCCTGGGCGAGAAGGCCATCGGCTACCTGCCGGAAGACCTGGACTACGCTTATCCCAACCGCGGGGAGGATGAGATCTCCGATGCCAGCATCGGCCAGCGCTTCTACCTGCGCCTCCCCCACGATGCCTGGTTCTTCTACCTGCCGCGCATCTGTAACCACTGCACCTACCCGGCTTGCCTGGGGTCCTGCCCCCGCACGGCCATCTACAAGCGGCCCGAGGACGGGATAGTGCTGGTGGACCAGGAGCGCTGCCGCGGCTACCGCGAGTGCGTGAAGAACTGCCCCTACAAGAAGGTCTTTTACAACCACGTCACCCGCGTGGCCGAGAAGTGCGTCCTCTGCTACCCGGCGGTGGAGAGGGGCATACAGCCCCGCTGCATGCGCAACTGCATCGGCAAGATCCGCACCTTCGGGTTTGTCAACACGCCCGACAAGGCCGACCCCGAGAACCCGGTGGACTTCCTGGTGCACGTGCGCAAGGTGGCCCTGCCGCTGCTGCCCCAGCTGGGCCTGGAGCCCAACGTCTACTACATCCCGCCGGTGCACGTGGGCAACCTGGACTTCCTGCGCATGCTCTTCGGGCCGGGGGTGGACAACGCCATCGCCGCCTACCGGCGGGCCATGGCCGGCGAGGACCCGGAGCTGGTGGGCGTGCTGATGCTGGCCGTCTCCACCGACCGCATCGTGCACCGCTTCCGGGTGCGGGACGGCTATGCCTATGGCTACGGCGAGGACGGCAGCGAGCTGGTGCGCGTGCCCCTGAAGGAGCCGGTCACAGTGCGCCAGTTCTATGACTCGCTGGTGGGGGCCTACCGCTACAACGTCACCTGAGGGGGTGGGCAGGGATGCGCTGCTCCAAGTGCAACAAGACCTGGCACGCAGGCGGGGCCAACTGCCCCTACTGCGGTGCACCGGCGGCCGAACCTGTCGACCCTCACCCCGTCTGGGGATACGTCATGAGGGGCGAGGAGGGCGGAGGCCAGCCCCCTGGCCCGCCCGTCATCAGCCGTCGCCGGTTCATCGGCGGGCTGGCCCTGGGCGGAGCGGCAGCCGGGCTGGCGGCCGCGGGCTATGCCATCGCTCGAGGCCTTCTCACCGAGGAGCCGGTGGCTGCGGCGCCGCAGGTCACCGCCCGCTACGTGAGCCGGGAGCTGCCCTTCGACGACCCCTACTCGCCCCTGTGGGCCGAAGCCCCGGCGCAGCGGGTGACCCTCCAGCCCCAGAACGTAGTCCTGCCCTTCAAGTCCACCCCGGGCCCGCAGGCCCTCACCGTCCGTGCCCTGCACAACGGCCGCGAGATCGCCTTCCGCCTGGAGTGGGACGACCCGGTACGGGACGAATTCACCATCAAGACAGACCAGTTCCGGGACGCCTGCGCCGTCTTCTTCGGCTCCCCTGCGGCGGTCTGGACCATGGGCAGCCCCGAAGACCCGGTGACGGTGCTCCACTGGAAGGCCGACTGGCAAAAGGACATAGACCACGGCTTTCAGGACCTGGAGGCGGCCTTCCCCAATGCCGCCTTCGATTTCTATCCGCCCTTGGTGGGCGTCGCCAGGCCGGCCCCGGACGACTACCCGCCAGAGGCCCGTCACCGGCTCCCCGCCCTGGCCGTGGGCAACCCCCTGGCCCAGACCCGCCGGCCCTCGCCAGTGGAGAAGCTGCAGGCTATGGGGCCGGGGACCATCTACACCATGCCCACGCAGGACGCTCGCGGGCGCGGGTCATGGCGCGATGGCCGCTGGACAGTCGTGCTCGCGCGGGCGCTGGCGGCCAGCGACGAGGGCGAGACGGCCCTTCAGCCCGGCCAGTCCTACGCCTTTGCCTGCGCCGTCTGGTGGGGGGCGGCCGCCGACCGGGGGGCGCGCAAGTCCATCACCCAGCTCGGCACCCTCTGGCTGGAGGTGGGCCGATGACGGCGGCAGTGCGCAGCGCCAGCGCCCAGCGCCTGCTGCGCGTGGCCCGCGCTTATGGCCTCTGCGCCCGCCTGCTGTCCCGCGAGGGCGGGCACCGGCCCCGACAGGTGGCGCGTCTCCTTTTAGATGAGCTGGAACTCCTGGGATGGCACCGGGCGCGGGACGCTGCCGGCGACTTCATAAGAGCCCTCCCCCGTAGAGCAAGGCGCTATGCCTCGTGGCTGGCTACCAACGCCGTCCCTGCCTACGAGACCAGCTACCGCGAGGGCGCCCAGGCCAGCGGCGGCCAGATGCTCACGATGGCCGACGTGGCCGGCTTCTATCGTGCTTTCGGGTTCCAGGTGCGGGGTGAGAGGCCCGATTACCTGGGGGCGCAGCTCGAGTTCCTGGCCCTGCTGGCCCTGAAGGAGGCCAACGCCCTGTTGGAGGGGCGCGAGGAGGCGGCGGCCCTGTGTCGGCAGACCAGGGCCGAGTTCGCCGGGAGGCACGTTTTGCCGTGGCTGCCGGCTTTCGAAGGGAGGGCGAGGGGGCAGGGCATCGCCTGTCTGGCAGAGCTGGCCCGGCTGGCTCGCTCCCTGATCGAATCGGACCTGGGCGGGTAAGGGGCGCGTGGGCACGACGGTGCCGACCTCTGGTCCACGATGCGGCTGGGCGGCGCTGTGGGGGTGGCGTGGCGCTACAATGGCAGGGAGGTTCATGAAGGCCGTTAGGGCGGGCCATCCATCGGCCTCACCGGGCGCGGTGGCCCGGGGCCGTCGCCTGGCCATACTATGCCTGCTGGCCGAGGGGCCCAGGTCGGCAGAGGCCCTGGCTGGCGCGCTGGGGACGAGCCCCAGGGCTGTGGTGCGGCACCTGCGGCTTCTCGCTGCCAGCGGCCTGGTGAGGCAGCGGGACGAGGTGTGGTCGCTGGACGGGGCAGCGGTGGCGGGGGCGCTGGCGCGGCTGGTCGCCTCCGGCCCGCCCCTGGGAGAGGTTGCCCCTCCGCCGGAGGAGTGTCTGCTGTGCCGCAACAGGGGCTACGTGCTCTCGCTGGTGGCGGAGCTGGCCAGGAGCCTCAATGAGGCCCGGCAGCAGCACGAGCGGCTGCGGCAGCTTTCGGCCCAGGCCATGAGGGCGCAGGAGGAGGAGCGCAGGCGGGTGGCCCGGGAATTGCACGACGACACCGCCCAGGCCCTGACGGCGCTGCTGATGAAGCTGCGGGCGCTGGAGCGCTCTTTCGCCCACGAGGAGGGGCGGCGCGAGCTGGAGGAGCTGCGCGCGCTGGTGTCGCACACCCTGGAGGGGGTGCGGCGCCTGGCGGCGGACCTGCGTCCCAGCACCCTGGACGACCTGGGGCTGCCCGCAGCCACGACCGCCTACGTGCAGCAGTTCGCCCGCATCTGGGGCCTGCCGGTGCACCTGAGGGTGGACCGGCTCGAGGGGCGCCTTGCGCCCGATGTGGAGCTGGCCGTATACCGGGTCCTGCAGGAGGCCCTGGCCAACGTGGCCAAGCACTCCGGGGCCAGCCAGGCCTGGGTGTCCTTGGGTCGACGCCGGGGTGCGCTGGTGCTGACGGTGCGCGACGATGGCCGCGGCTTCGACGTGGCGGCGGTGCTGCGCGACCGCGAGCGGGGGCTGGGGCTGTTCGGCATGCAGGAGCGCATGGCCCTGGTGGGCGGCTCCCTGAGGGTCCGCTCGCGGCCGGGGGAGGGCACCGCCGTGGTGGCAAGGGTCCCGTTGCCCGCCGAGGGGGATGGTTGAGGTGGGCGAAGCCCCTGTCCGCGTGCTCCTGGCCGACGACCACGCCGTCGTCCGCTCGGGGCTGAGGGCGCTGCTGGCCGCCGAGGCGGACCTGCAGGTGGTGGGGGAGGCCGCCACCGGCCGGGAGGCGGTGGCCAAGGCCGAGACGCTGCGCCCGGACGTGGTGGTCATGGACATCTCCATGCCCGACATGGACGGCCTGGAGGCCGCCCGCGCCATCAGGGAGCGCGGCCTGCCCTCCCGGGTGGTGATCCTCACCGTCCACGCCGACGACGAGTACCTCTTCCAGGCGCTGGACGCGGGCGCCTGCGGCTACGTGGTCAAGAGTGCCAGCGACACCGACCTGGTGGAGGCCATCCGTCTGGCCGCCAGGGGGCAGGCGTTCCTCTACCCCTCCACCGTGAGGCGGGTGCTGAGCGAATACGTGCGGTCACAGGGGCAGCGGGGCCACGGCCCCGAGAGGCTCAGCCCCAGGGAGCGGGAGGTGCTGAGGCTCACCGCCGCCGGCTACACCAACCAGGAGATCGCCCGGGAGCTGGGCATCAGCCCCAAGACGGTGGACACCTACCGCCAGCGCATCATGGAGAAGCTGGGCCTGGAGCGGCGCTCGGAGCTGGTCCGCTACGCGCTGCGCAAGGGGCTGCTGCGGGCCGAGTAGCCGGGGGCCTGCCTGCCCCTGCCCGCAGCAGCCCGCTATTTGGCCTCCAGTTCTCCCCTCATCTCGACGGGGTGGATGCTGCAGTTGTAGTAGTACTTGCCGGGCGGCAGTGTAACCTGGAGCTGAGCCTGGCAGGGGGCAGTGCACTGCTCCGTTTTGGCCACGACCTGGGTGCGGGCCGGGTCGCGGTAGATGACGAAGTCGTGGGGCACGCCCGTGTCCTCGTTGACCATGGTGACGGTCACGGGCTGCCCGGCGGCCACCGTGAGCTTCTTCTGGTCCCACTTCAGCGCTCGCACCGCCCGTATGGTGGCCGAGGTGGCGGGGGTGGCCTCCTGCCCCTGCTCCTCCTCTCCCCCGCCGGCGCAGGCGGCCCCGAGGACCGCCAGCGCCAGGGCGAGGGCCGCCGCTGCCAGCAGCTTGACGGTCGTCCGCATGTCCATACCTCCCCTCAGTGTCCGCTGTTGTCGGCCGGGCCCTGGCCGCGGAAGACCTCCGGGTTCTCGGGGCCTTCCACCTCCAGGTAACCGGCCAGGTTGCGCATGAGCCGCGACAGCGAGTGGTCCACCAGGATGTAGCGCCCCGGGGACTGCAGGCGGAACTCCACCACCGTGGCCCCGCCGGCGGGCACCAGCGTCGTCTGCACGTCGGTCAGGGCCGGGCCGGTCAGGGACGCCTGGTCGTACACCCGGTCGAAGATCTCGCCGATGACATGGAAGGAGGAGACGGCGTTGGGCCCGCCCACGCCGAAGAAGATGCGCACCGTCTCCCCCACCCTCGCCCGCAGCGGGTGCAGCTCGGTCAGCGCACCCACCTGGCCGTTGAAGACGTAGTAGTCGGGGGTCTCGGCCATCAGCTTGTCGATGTCGCTCTCCACGTGCCCCTTCTGGCCGTAGGCGCCGGTGGTATAGATGTCCCCCTCCATCACGTAGAACTCGCGGTCCACCGGCGGCAGGCCGCCCTCGGGCTCCACCAGGATGAGGCCATACATGCCGTTGGCGATGTGCTGGGCCACGGGCGGCGTGGCGCAGTGGTAGACGTACAGGCCAGGGTTCAGGGCCTTGAAGGTGAATTCCTTGGTCTCGCCCGGCCGGGCCTGGGTGTAGACCGCCCCGCCGCCCGGGCCGGTGACGGCGTGCAGGTCGATGCTGTGCACCATGGACGACTCCATGGCGTTGGTCAGGCGGACGGTCACCGTGTCGCCCACCCGCACGCGGATGAAGGGGCCGGGCACCTTGCCGTTGAAGGTCCAGTAGGTGAAGGTGACGCCATCGGCGAGCCTGCCCACCACCTCCCTCGCCTCCAGCTCGACCACCACATGCTGGGGCGGGCGCTGGCCCACGGGCGGCGGCAGGTCGGCGGGGTCGCGGGCCACGTCCACCGCGTCGGCCCGGGCCGGGCCTATCGGCTGGGCGACGGGCGGCGCGGCGGCCCGGTTGCTGCTGCCGCCCGTCCCGCCGTCGCTCCCGGCGCAGTTGGCGGCGCCCACCGCCAGCACCGCCAGGGCCAGGGCGGCCAGGGCAAAGAGGAGCACGTCGAGCTCGAGGCGTGCCCGTCTCATGACCTGTGGTGCGTTCATGGCTCTTACCTCCCGGGCCGCTGCCCTTCTGGTTCCATTGCAGCAGCACCGGGAGGCCGAGAGATGTGACGAGCGTCACAGCTATCGGGGGCCGAAGGTCATCTATCTCGCGGGGCTTACGGATATACGGGGATCAGGCGAACTCCAGCAATCGACGGCGATCCACCCAGACCACCCGGCCGCGCTCGGTGCGCAGCGCCCCCTGTTCCTCCAGCTGGTGCAGGACACGGTTGACCACCTCCCGCACCGTCCCGGCCAGGGCGGCCACCTCCCGCTGCGACAGGGGCTCCGCCTGCCCGTGCTCCATATCCCACAGCAGCAGGGCCTTGGCCACTCTCTGGCGGGCCTGGCGAAAGGCCAGGTCCTCCACCAGCCCTACCAGGTGCCGCAGCCGTACCGAAAGGTAGGCGAGGAGGGCGGCGGCCAGCTCGGGATGGGAGCGCACCAGGCGCCGCAGCTCCGCCTTGGGCAGGAGGTAGAGGACGGAGGGCGTCAGGGTCTGGGCGCTGACCGGATTGGGGCCGTCGTCGAACACGGGCACCTCGTTGAAGGAGTCGCCGCTGGTGGCGATGAGGATCACCTGCTCCCGCCCCTCGGGCGAGACCTTGAAGAGCTTCACCCGACCCTGCGCCAGGACCCAGGCCCCGTCGCAGGGACCGCCCTCGACGAACAGCAACCGCCTGGCCGGGTAGGAGCGAGGCACGGCCGCGGCGGCGACGGCCGCCAGCACGTGCTCGGGCAGGTCGCGCAGGTAGATGACCCGCCTCAGGACGGCCTCGTCCACCGTCGGAGAGGGGGCCCGGGCGCTCATACCCCCTCCGATAACGCCCTGATGAGCACTCGTCCGCCAGCGCGGCGGGCGTGTTCCTGGAGCCGTGCCCAGGCCGTGGCCAGCCCTTCGATGGTCTCTCGGTCCAGGAGGCGAGCATAGGCCATGGCCGGGCACTCGCTCTCGCCCCGGGCCAGACACCCGGCGCAGAGGGCGTCGTGCGAGCCTGCCACCTGGCCCAGGGTCACCTCCAGGTCCTGGCCGCAGACGTTGCAGGGCACCACCAGCACCACGGCCTCCAGCAGGGCGCGGACCTCCTCTCGCTCCAGCATATCCTCACTCTCCCCCACGTTCGCTTATTCCCAGAAATGCGGCCATCGCCCGGGCCAGTCTTCGGCCCTCTTCGCCCTTGAGAACTTCGCGGGCGTCCTCGAAGACCAGGTCTTCCTCGTTGTCGAAGTGGATTAGAAGCGCCCGGCTGAAGGCGTCTATGGCCGGCAATGGGTCTCTGCCTGCTGCCAGGGCCTCCAAGAGCTGGCGGCGGCGGTCGGGCAGGGCATCGTGCTCGGCGGCCATCGCCATCACCATGGGGTTGGGACGACCAGCCTCGGCGAGGAGGCGGTCGACAGCCGGGAAGTAGAGTTCCTCTTCCACGCGCGAGTGGCTGTCCACCACTTCCCAAATAGCGCTAACAAGCCTCTCCAGGGCGGAGGCGTCGACGCCGTCCCTGGCGCGAGCTCGCAGCTCGGCCAGGGCGGGTCGGAGCCACTCGTGGTCGGCCATGAGGATGCCAGTGGGGTCACCCGCTCGGCAGGCCGCCAGACGTCGGGCAGCCAGCTCTGCCAGGGCCTGCTCCAGCTCCGCATCGAAACGGGTCATGTCCTCGTTCCCCCTCTCCTCAACCGCTCCCGACCACTGCTTCCGTCCCCTCCGGTCGGGGGTGAAGGCGCTGCGGGAAGCCACGCCCTGCCCCCGGCCGGCAGCGAGGCCTCCACCGCCTCGATGCCGAACACCCCGCGCAGCAGCTCGGTGTCCAGCACGCTCTCCGCCGGCCCCAGGGCCACCGGACGGCCTCGGTCCACCACCAGCAGACGGTGGCAGTAGCGTGTCGCCAGCCACAGGTCGTGCATAGCGACGATTGCCGCCACGCCCTCCGAGCAGAGGCGCCGCACCAGCTCCAGGACCTCCAGCTGGTGCCGATAGTCGAGATGGGATGTCGGCTCGTCCAGCAGCAGCACCTTCGGCCGTCGGACGATGACGAAGGCGATCCAGGCCTTCTGCCCCTCGCCACCCGATACTTGCGAGAGGCGCCTTTCCCTCAGCTCAGCGATGCCGCAGAGCTCCAGCGCCTCGTGAACTGCCCGGAAGCTTTCGGCTGCAGACATCGCCCCCACAGGGAGGAGTCCTCTCGCCACCAGTTCGGCGACGGTGAGGTCTTCGTGTATGGCGCGTACCTGGGGCAGGTAGCCCACGAGGCGGGCCACCTGGCGGGGGCTGAGCTTTCTGAGGTCTGCGCCGTCGAGCTTGATTTGGCCCCGTTGCGGACGCATCAGGCCAGCCAGGGCCCGCAGCAGGGTGGTCTTCCCAGCGCCGTTGGGGCCGATGACGCCCAGCAGCTCGCCCGTTCCTAGTTCGAGGTTGTCCAGCGAGAGGCCCTGTCGGTCGCCCCAGGCCACCTCGAGGTCGCGGACGCTCAGTATGCTCTGCGCCAGGCCGCTCCCCATGCCACCGACACCAGTACTGGCAGGCCGACCAGGGCAGTGACGGTGCCCAACGGCAACTCCGTCCCCGGCAGCAGGGAGCGGGCCACCGCATCGGCCGCCAGCATCAGGATAGCACCAAGGGCCGCTGCCCCGGGCGTCAGAGCAGCGTGGCCGTGCCCCCACATGCGGCGGGCGGCCTGGGCGCAGGCCAGGCCCAGGAGCGGCACGGTCCCTACCGCCCAGGTGGAAGGGCCCACCAGTAACGCCGCCGCTGCCACCGCCGCCGCCCTGGCCAGAGCGGGCGAGAATCCCAGGGAGCGGGCCACCTCGTCGCCGAGGGCGAGAGCGTCCAGCGGCTTGACCAAGAGCGCCAGCGCGACCGCGGCCAGGCCCAGGTAGACCGCGAGCGCCCAGGCGTCCGACCAGCCGCGGCCAGCCAGGCTGCCGCCCAGGAAGGCGAGGGAGGGGGCGGCCAGGAAGCCGGCCGAGGTAAGAAGCGCCAGCACGAGCACCGACCACAGGTAGCTGAGGCCCACGCCGATGAGGGCCACCCCCGCCCCCGACACCGTCCCCACCCCTGCCAGCACCGCCGGCACCGCCGCCCCCGCCAGGGCGCCCACGCCCGCGAGCGGCATGGCCGCCAGGACAGGCAGATCGAGCCCCGCCACCGCCATCACCGCCCCGACCATCAGCGCGCCGCCCGATACCCCCATCAGATGGGGGTCGGCCAGGGGGTTGCCGGTCGCTCCCTGCAGCGCCGCTGCCGCCGGCGCCAGCGACGCGCCCGTGAGCACGGCCAGGACCGCCCTGGGCAGCCGCAGGTCAAGGACGAGTTGCCGGGCCAGGGCGTCCTCGCCCGTAATGCCCTCCCAGACCCGCGTCGGCGACAGGAACACGGTGCCAAGGCAGAGCTCCAGGAGGAAGGCGACGGCGAAAAGGGCCGCCAGCGCCATATAGGGCCAGGTGCCCCTCGCGGCCCGCAGCGCGCTCTCCGTCGTCACCGTTAGCGCGTCCCTTCCAGCGCTTGCTTCAGTTGCCTGGCGGCCTCGACCACCCGCGGCCCCGGCGCCTGCAGGAACAGGGCAGGCTCGATCTCCACCACCCGTCCCTCCCGCACCGCGCGCAGGCCGCCGAAGCCGGGCATGCGGGGTAGAAGTTGCGAGAGCCGCGGCGCTGGCGGCGGCGCCGGGCTGATGGTCAGCACCACGTCCGGATCGAGGCCGCTGGCCGCCTCGGCGCTGACCTGGGAGAAGCCGGGGAAGGGCCCCGTCTGCGGCAGGTCGGCCGCCACGTTCTGCGCGCCCAGGAACTGGAGAATGGAGCCGACGTAAGCGTCGTTGCGGGCGGCATAGACGTTCCCCTGGGCGTCGGCGATCAGCGCCATGGCCCGCAGCCTCCGTCCGGCGACGCTGCCGCGTAGGGGCTCCAGCTCCCGCTCCAGCCTGGCCGCAGCCTCCTCCCCAGCGTCCGGGCGGCCGATGGCCTGCCCCACCAGCCGCAGTGCTCGGGGAACGTCTTCGACGCGCTCGATGCCCACCATCACCACCGGCACGCCCAGCGACTCCAGCCGCTGCACGAGCCCCCGCTGGAGCACGCTATCGGCCAGCACCAGGTCGGGACTGTAGGAGGCGAGCCTCTCCAGGCTGGGCGAGTACGACGGCCCCACGCTGGGCAAGTCGGCCACCTGCGGCGGGTAGCTGGCACCGTCCGTCCTGACCACCGACGTGGCACCGATGTAGTAGAGCAGTTCGATGGTGGTGGGGCTGACCGCCGCCACCCGCGATGGCGACGGCGGCACCTGCACCCGTCGGCCCAGGAAGTCGGTCACGACGCTCGGTGCAGCCCGCCCCGAGGGGGTGGGAGTGGCCGGCGCCTCTCGGCCGCAGCCGGCCAGGGCGAGCGCGACCAGCGCCAGGGCGAGGGCCGCTATGGCGGCGGCCCACCTGCGAAGGCTAGCGACCATGCCTCACCTCTGGGTAGGTCAGTCGAGCCCCAGCTCGGCCCGCAGCTCTTGGCTCATGCGCTCCGGCGCCCAGGGAGGCTCGAAGGTGAAGCGGACGCCCACCCTCCTGACGCCCGGAAAGCCCGAGAGGGCCTCGTAGACCTGCCGGGCGATCTCGTCGCCCACCGGGCAGCCGGGCGAGGTGAGGGTCATGAGCACCTCCACCTCACCCGCCGGCGTGCAGGCGATATCGTAGACAAGCCCCAGGTCCACCACGTTCAGACGCACCTCAGGGTCGTATACGTCCCTGAGCAGCTCTTTAACGAGCTCGGGGCTCAACACCATTTTCGCCCACCTCCTACCTGCCGGCCAGGGCCGACGCGAAGCCCCGCGTCACCCGCCCTGGAAACGGCCCCCCGGCCGGCATGTCTTCACGCCTCCTCGCCCTCGTGGGTCGCCAGGACGGCCATGGCCCGCTCGTCCTCCTCGGGGGTAAGACTGCGCTGCAGGACCGGCAGGTAGACCTCTTCCTCTTTGGCGAAGTGAACGCGGAGCAGCGCGTGCAACGAATAGAGCAGGCGCTTCGCCTCCTCTACCGTGCCCTCGTCGGCCTGCGCGTCGGCCCTGCCTACGGCCTCCGCCAGGGCCCCCGTGAGGGCCTCCACCTCCCGGTGGTCCCGCACCATGGTGGCCGCTGCCCCTGCCGCTCCCAGCCCGCGCTCCACCGCCGGGTAGATGACCTCCTCCTCCAGGTGCGCATGGGGCAGCAGGTGAGAGCGGAGGAAGTCCAGCGCCCGCCGCACCGCCGGAGATTCCCTCGACCACGATGCGGGCGAGAGGCGGGAGGTCAGGGCGGCCAGCTCCTCGATGCGGGGCGCCAGGGCGCGGTGCTCCTCCCGCAGCCAGGCAACGGTGCGGGGCTCGCCGGGCCCCCCGAGCCGGCGTATGCGCACCGACCATGTCTCGGGCCCCTGTTCCACGGGCGTCCACTCGAACTGGCCCGGCCGCTCGGCCATCAGCTCGTAATAAAGGGGCCGCGGGTCGTGGTCGTTCACCAGCACCAGGGCGTCCCCCGCGGCCAGGGCGTCCAGCTCGCGGAAGATGAGCGGATGCCTCTCCCGCGGATGGACGTTGCGGACGTCCAGGATACGCTCCGGCTCGCTCACGATATCTCCCCTCTCTGCCCTTGCCGGGCCAGCTCGTTCAGGTCGCGCAGCAGGGCGTCCAGGTCCACCCCCCGCAGCTCGCAGGCCCCCTTCAGGGTGATGGTGGGGGCCAGGGCCGCCCGCAGGTTCGGGTCGCTCAGGGGAGTGAAGCCGCGCTCGATGAGGAGCTCCAGCGCGCCGGGCACCCGTTCGATGACCTGCGCTACCGTCATATCGGCCGTGACCGTCGTTGGCTCGCTCACTGCTCTCACCTCCCGTAGAGGCAAGCCCTCTTCCCACTTTCTCAGCCGCCGCCAGGCAGCGACGACCATCGCCTGCAGGTTGTAGCCGAACAGCAGCACGGCGGCGGTGGCCGGCAGGCCAGCGCCCGCCACGTGCGACCACATGCCCCCTCCTCCATCTGCCGAAACCAACGGCGGCATCGCCCGCGTGATGGCTGCCACGTTCACCAGGACGAAGGTGACCTCGGCCAAGCGCGGACTGGCCAACCGCACCCCCAGGAAGACGGGCAGGGCACGGTAGGCGATGCCGAAGACCATCTGAGTGGCGAACCCCAGGAGCAGCATGTGGCGGGCGGCCCCCGCCTCCAGCCAGCCCGGCTCCTGCCCCAGGGCCGCCCGCACCGACAGCCACGCCTGGACGCCCAGCGCCAGCAATAGCCAGCCGTAGGCCGCCCGCACGAACTTCCGGTGCAGCGTCTGCTCGTCGGCCACGTGGGAGGGCTGCGACGGGGAGAAGACCCTCAGGGCCAGGGCCGTGCCGCCCGCTCCCACGGCGAGGGTGGCCGCTCCCCCCGCCGCCAGCGGCGCCCACACCGCCAAGTCCAGAGCGCGGGCCACTCCGCCCGTCGTCAGTAGCAGGAGGCCCAGGTCGGCCGCTCCCAGCAGGAAGGGCAGCGGCCACTGGCGGGTGGGCGGCAGCGAGAGGAAGAACGGCACCACCCGCAGCGAGACCCCCAGGGCGAACATGAGGACGAAGCCGTAGGACAGCACGTCCACCGCCGCCGCGTCCCAGTGGGCGGGAATGTAGGGCACGGCGTCCGCACGGCTCCGCGCCGCCCCCGCCAACTGTAACCCCGTCCCCGCGGCCAGCCACACGAGGCCGGACAGCAGGAAACCATCATAGCCCTCCCTCCTGCCGCGCATGAGGGTGAGGGAGGCCATGGCCACAAACAGGAGCGCTGCGACCGTTTGCAGACAGGCAGCGGCGAGGAGCGCTGCCCCTGCCGACGTCTGTGGCAACGCGACGGCACCAGCGCGCAACGCGATAGCCCCCGCCCAGGCCGCCACCGCCGGCAGGCGGAGCCCCGGCAGAGCGAGGGGGATGGCCTTGAAGCGGGGCACGATGTGCAGGGCCATGCCCAGGATGAACAGCCCCAGCCAGCCCATGAGCTGGGCCTGTCTGTGGGCCTGGACAGCGGCCGTCCAGCGGGCGTCCAGCCGCCCGTCGGCGGCCATGAACGCCAGGACCGTCCCCAGGGGGATACCGCCCAGCGCCGCCGCCACCGCCAGCCCTATGGGCAGGACGGCGAAGGGGAGGCGCCTCTCGACCGGAGCCCTGCTCTCGGCTACCCGGACGGAAGCGATGTGCTCCTGCAACTCAGCGATGAGCCGCTCCGGGTCTACCTTGTGCACCAGGGCGAAGAAGACCAGCGGCTCCTCGGGGCCGTCGGGACCGCCGCAGCCCATGATGCCGTGCCGCTCGAAGACCTCGGCCGCCGTCGGGTAGCGGCGCAGCACTTCCCGCACGCTCGTGCGGCGCTCGATGCGGAACCGGTCGCCGCCCTCCATCCTGCCCCCATTCTGGGCCGAAGCCCGTAGCGTAAGCAGTGACTTCGGTCACAGGTGGAGGAGAAGTCAGCGCCTCAGGAGGGCCAGCTCATCAGGTAGAGGATGGGATAGAAGAAGACCCAGACCACGTCCACGAAGTGCCAGTATTTGACCGTCGCCTCCACCGGCCAGATATCGTCCCGCGTCGGGTGCGGTGCAGGGTGAGGACACCAGCGCCACGGCCAGAGCCGCTTACAGGCGCATTCCTCCGGCAGAAAGCGGCCGGCCCTGGCATGGGCCAGCACGATGGCCAGCAGCAGGATGCCCGAGGCCACGTGCGAAGAATGCAGGCCCGTCATGGCGAAGAAGGCGGTGCCGAAGTGGTCGGAGGGCCGGAAGTGGGCCCGCGACCACTCCAGCCCCACTCCGGCCATGAACAGCAGCCCCAGGACGATGGTAGCGCCGAGGTAGCGGACCAGCCGCGTCCGGTCGCCCTCCTCGGCGGCTGCCTCGGCCAGGTAAGCGGTGAGCGAGCTAGTGAGTAGCACCGAAGTGATGGCCAGCCCGAGGGCCTGGTCAACGTGCCCCGGCTCCAGGCCGGCCAGGAAGAACCGGCTGGAGGCCACCGCCCCGAACAGGAAGGCCTCGGACAGGAAGAAGAGCCACAGGCCCCACTGCCGCATGCGCAGCTTCAGGGCCGGGCCGAGCTCGTGGACCTCCGCCGCCAGCGCCGTCTCCATGGCTCAGTCCTCCCGCCACAAGCGGTAGATGTGCTGGAAGTAGTACATGATGGCGGCCGCTTCGGCCAGGTTTATGGCCAGCAGCACGGGCACGTTGGCCGCCATGACCTGCGCGACCAGGTACTCCACCACCGTCTGGGCCAGCAGGAACAGGGCCATGAAGACAGCCACTTCCCGGTGCGTCCTCAGGCCCAGGAACAGGGGGCGCCTGCGGTCGGCCTCTCGCTCGTCGTTCATCGTTCGCCCTCCCCGTGCGCTGCTCCGGCCACACCCAGCAGGGCATGGGCCGGAGCGCCGCGCACGCCGTAGTCATAGGGCCCGCCCACCACCACGGGCGGGGCCGGGAAGTTCTCGGCCGGTGGAGGCGACGGCACCTGCCACTCCAGGGTGCGGGCGCCCCAGGGGTTGGCAGCCGCCCTCGGCCCCCGCAGCAGCGACCAGGCCATGTTCGCGACGAAGAACAGGAAGCTGGCGCCGGTGA